>JAALOO010002021.1_pt1 | contig 12124 bp, 8 predicted proteins | sample 7257641 | NCBI WGS metagenome assembly JAALOO01 (sample SAMN14085613, study PRJNA598686) | mite metagenome | biome: ENVO:01001000; feature: ENVO:01001002; material: ENVO:01001226; isolation source: single female mite from University of Michigan culture on fish food culture... ... | reverse complement strand
TAGCAGTGCACAGCCTAAAGCGGCGAGGTCTGACGACACTTGGGCACTGTGAACGCCCACCGACTCGGGCCCCGCTCGCTCCGCTCGCGAGACCCGAGTCGGTGGACGTTCACAGTGCCCAAGTGTCGTCAGGGTGAGCCGCTGGCCAAACTTTTAAGAAATGTTAGCGGTGCACAGTTAAGGTAGGAGTGAGCGAAGCGAGCTCGACTGAGCCCTTGTTTTCTATTTATTTTTTACATATACAGTGGGAATCCAAGATACACACAAAAAATTGTGCCAACTCAGAGCAGTGCTTTTTTATTCGCAAAGTTCGTTACAAAATTTGTGCCTGGAACAAGTTTTAGCAACTTTCTCTTTTCAACCTGCCTCCTCAAAGTGACTTCAAGATACACAGACAATGCTTTTCCATGCTGAAGAGTAAATGTTGTAATGCTTAATTCAGAGCAAAATCGTGTGTGTATCTCCAGGTCTGTGTGTATCTTGGAGACCCACTGTAAATTGCAAAATAACTGAAACATTTTTTTGTTTTTTAAATAAGTACTACAGTTTTAAGAGTAGTACTACATAACACTTTTCAAGTCAAGTTGACTGTTTATATGAAAATGGTGTGAAACACTTGACCCATCTAGTGCACGTTGAATCCGAATATGGTCAAGTGGTTCTTGTCATTGAAGCCATCTGAATACGGATTCTTTAGTATGTTTGACAGTACTTTTTACTGTCCTTTTTGTTTTTTAAAATAACAACAAAAAGTCAGCTACAAAGGAACTGCTAGGATTTGAGAACAGCAGAAAAAAACGTTTTTTCGTTTTGCCAACACACTAAAGCCAGTACAAGTGCTCTTCACTGCAAACAAACTGTAAAAATACGTTTGTTATTGAAATATAATCAATATCATTGAAAAAAATATTGCAAATCAGTTGAATTTGTTAATTTAATTTATTCATCAGCAAACAACCTGGTAAAGTGGCAAATATTTACAATGGAAAAACATTAGTATTAAAAACAAGTTCAATCAAGTGCGTTTGCAGGTTTTACCTAAACATCAGATATCTTTTTTTATAACCAACAAAAACAACTTGGGCAAACAAAACTTTAATAACAACGTTGATCAATGCCAAAAAACAAAAAAAGTTTCCGGTGCAAAATCAAAAGTCCGCTTTTTTATTTCCGTTGAGTCAAGTTCATTGCTAAAGAAAACAAAAATTTAATTAGATTTCTAAAATTTACTGATCATAGTATTGGCAAATCGATACCAATTAAACGCGACTTACTTAAATGTCCAAGTTAACGGTGCAAATCTAAAATACTTTATAGTAGCGAATTGCACTAATAACGGCCTCAAATTCAGTTTGTATAGTTGATAAAACAACCACCATTAGTTCAATTTAGGCAAAAGTAGTACTAACATGTTGTATTAAAAATATTGCTTACGTGAAAACTTCTTAAGCTGAAAAAATGATTTTTAATAAACAATCTAATTAGTGTTTTTTGTTTTTACCTGAAAACTGTTCATAAAAATACATGTTGAAAATGCAAAAAAATTCAGTAAGCAGTTGCAGAAGACGCTGAAACAAAAAGGTATTTGTTGTCCCGTGTCAGGCGGCAACATAAATCTCAAACCCCTATACCATTTCTCAAAAACTCAGTGTAGAGAGGCTAAAGACTTATGTGTCCGCCTGACCATCAGTTGATCAGTTGCTGATGATTGAACACTGCCGAAAGAGCGACTTTGCTCTGCATCTGTTTTTATGTGAGTTCTGAAGAGACCTCTGAAGAAAGGGAGGTTTCTCTTGAGTTATCACTTTCAACATTACATGACCTTTCGTCTAGTCATTGCTCAGTGACTAATTTGCATTTAGACAGCTCTTTACCTCCCTCACTTTCTTTGCCATCTACAAGGTAGTGTGTTTGCTGTGCTCTGCATATTCAAACAGTGTGTGCGTGTGTTCACCATCACATCACTCACCCCAAACTCATCACCTCTAGCCGTCAAATTAATTAATTAGCTTTGCATCGCTTGTTTGCTGAGAACAAATAGATTTATTAATTATCACACGCAAACACACACGTATGTACTTTTGCTCTATATTTCATCTTATTATGAATTGAACAAACAAAGGAGTTTTTCAAAATGATCTGATGCATCAGTAAACGCGGGCCTAGACCATTTTGACCTGCACCACTAGAGCCACTGGACCAGTTTGATCTCTCTTAAATTAAAGTAAAACAAACTGAATAGACTTAACAGTCCACTAATCTTTAAGGGGTGTAGTTCAATTGATTTGCTGAATCAGTCAAAACAAAGGAATATTGCTGAATAGTAAATGGAATTTAATTAAAATTTAAATGGCATAAATTGCGCCTGTGCATTGGATCGCAATTGAAAACGTCTTTTTGCCAAGTTTTTTTGCCGCCAGGCTGAGCAAAATACAATCAATTAATGGTTCAATTAGTGATGCAGTTGATTTCTTTAAAAACATCTCTCATTCACAAAATTGCTAAACAAAAATGTCTTTAACTTGAAATGACACTTTTTTACAAAAACTAAAATTTTTAAGTAAAAAGACATCTAAAATTAATTTTCTTTTGAACAAAATGTTGTTGTATTTTTTGAAACTTTTATTTTGCAGATAAACACGCAAACATTTTTGAGAAGAACACTCCATTTTGGTATGTGTGCTTGTACTTTAAGTAGACATGCATTTTAAATATTTAATAATGACAGCAATTTTGAATTAGGAAGCAAGTGTTTGCGGAATACAAAATGCAAATTGCACTTTTCTTGTAGTTGGTGGCAATAGAAATGGTAGAGATGCAATGATGCACCCTTGTTTATGAGCTGACGAATGGCGAAGAGGAGGCACTTGGAAAGCACTTGCAGCCGTTATCGCTAATTAGTTAGTGCTCGCTCGACACTCTTCCTCTTCAACAAGAGTGGCACTCTTTCACGCGTTCTAGGTCGATTCCAGTCACTCGCTAATACATTAGCATACTCTATCGTTGTACTCACTGTGGTCTGCTCTTGCAGGCAACTTCACTGTACAGCATTTTCATGCACACAAAAAAACAGCAAGGCTAACCATTGTGAATGAAACTATGGCAGCATGCAGTCGATTAAAAATTTTTCTCTTGTAATCGGTCTACAAAATTAATTAGACTGTCATTTGCCAATGCAAAAAAACAGATCAGATTGAAAACGGGTAGAAAAGGTAGAAAAAAGCCACATGTGCTCTTTCCTTGCCAGGCTTGATGAGGTCAGAGAAGGAGAGGGGTTGCGTTGCTTCTCTCAGCTAATCAACCTAGAAAAAATAATTATAAACGTTATTAATGTAATTATCGCAATAGTAATCAGCTTAGCAGAGTGCAATTAAAATCAATTATATATGACTGTATGTGCGAGCACAGCAACATTTCACGCCTTCCAAGTTTGAGTGTTCACCTTTTTAGCCTGTAATTTAGGCCATCTTAGATGTGCAATCCAGTAATGTAAGTACATTTATTAAAGAATAATGCAAAATAAATAAAATCATCTACAGAAAAATGAATCTGCAAAGTACAGCAAAGTTTTGAGCAAAGTGTGTGAACAAACTTAGGACGAGCTCCTTTTGCCCACTGATGCTTAATGATATTACCAAAAGAAAAACAAACACTATTATGATTATGATTAAAATTAGAAAGTAAGGCTCTATACAAAACAAAAACAAATTAATTGGGTTCACAAATTAAAAGTAAACACAAAATAAATCACGAGTCAGAAGAGAGAGAGAGAGAGAGGGAGAGAGAGAGAGAGAGAGAGAGGTCGGAAAAGATTGTGCTACCTGACTCAGAAGGCCAACAAAATAACTGTTCTGTGTAGAGCCTGTTTTCTTTTCAATGATGCGCAAAGGCTGTAGAGAGTGAGAGAGATGCCAATTAGTCAGCCTAGGTAGTAGGGTATAAAAAGGGGCCAGCCCGGGAGTTTGGTCGCAAGGAGCTATTGCAACGTCTGACTGTTCGCTTACTACAGCCAGGCAAAGAGAGAGCCAGTGTCTGTGAGCAGGCAAAACTAAGCACCGATTCAGCCGATTCACGTTCAAAGTTGCACGTAATCCTTTTGCGCTTTTCTGTGAATTGAGCTAATTTAGTTCATCACCGCGAAGGGAGTATCATCTCTCATTTTTCCAGTGCAAAGACGAGAAAAACCAAAGCAAACAGAGCAACTATCGCCGTCATCTAGGCGTACGCATTGAAAAAATTGGAGACAACTACACAGCAGTGGCAGGTAAGTTTGCAGTGTGTTTGTTGGCTGTATTTGATCATTCAGCTGTTTGTGGGTTGTGAGTTCTGTTTAGCGACGCTCAGCTCAGTGTGATTTGATGCGTATTAAAAATGTAATTTCCATCCTATGATTGAAGTTGCACCAGTGTGCCCTCCTGCCCTATGCAAATCAATGTTGGTGATGTTTTGCCGACCTTTGCTACCGTGCAAAATGCACAATTGCAGCCCCCTCAGCGACAGCCACAACGACAGTTTGTTTGCAGACCAAATAAAAAAATATATAATTTGCTTCACTATTTCCATGTTTGGTGACAGTAGTGCACTTTGATCAGTGGCTGATTGCCTGTCCTTTCGGCGACAGTCAAGGCAGTCAAAGTGAGTGACTGAGTGACTAACTGCCTGCCACAGACACCCTTTGCCGCTTCATTGCTACTCCTAATGCTGCTACCTTGGCAAATCAACTAAAAACCTGTATCGAAGTTAAAGTTGAAGTAGTTTTTTTGTTGAAGGAATGTTTCGTAAACTGCCACATCGATGCGTCACAGCTGTGTGCATCTCATTACTTTTAATGGACAAATTAAATTCTTTATTTTTCGAAAATATGGCAGCACCAATCGACATAAAACAACTCATTACGCATGTTAATTCCTACAAACGGCATTTTATTGTCTATTTAGTTTTGCTCAGTAATCATTAAATACTGGATATTATGCCGTCTTCCAACATTAAGTTAACCGCTTTTAATTTAGCCAGTTAACTATATTAAAGCTGCTGCTATTCTTGTCACTGCCTTTGCTGCACAACAAATCGATTGGCTCAAGCAGTTGTGCAAGGAGTAGTTTCAAAAACGGGTCATCATCAGCAAGTGCATTTGCCAATTGCCATTTACATTACACAAAAAGAGATGTTTTTGTTGAAAAAAATCTACTTAAACAGCGTTCACCAAAAAACGCAATGGCTTGTTAGCCTCGGCAATCTTGCTGACTGAAGTAAATGCGTTCAAATTCAAATTTAAATAAATAAATGCTTTGAAATGGCATGTGACAACGGCACATTCTTTAATGTTTTAGAAAAGGCATTACTTTGTAGTAGAGTGCAATCAAGTAATGTCAAATAATGTCGTGTTTCTATGGCAGATTATTAACAATTTGAAAAAAACATGAAATTGCTAGTAAAAGATATCATTTGGTTTCTGTTTCAATGAGCACTTCTCTTAGTTGCCCACTTTTTCCTCAATTGCTGAAAACACTGCCCACACAAACAGGTACTGTCAGGTCGGTGTGGTCAAGAAGGAAAGGGGAGAAGTTTCTGAAGAAAAGTAAAACTGCAATAGGACACCAGACTTGCTTAAGACTCCTCTCTCTCTCTCAATGGGAAGAAGTGCAATGCGCGCCAAAAGAGTGTGATCAGCTGCGAGAGAGGGGAAGTGGCACTAGGAAGAGGCGCAGAACACTCGCCGAACAGGTCGGTGGTGCCCAGTACGATCCAGGGCCAGCGTCTGACTGTGTGTATGTTTTGGAATGGGAGAGAAAGAGAGAAAGGAAGAGGGAGGTTGTGGATAAAAATAGTGAGCAAAGTGAGGCAGATGACTATACTGCCTGCGAGAAGGAGAGACACGAAGTGCATCTAACTGAACTGCTGTCAGTGTGCTTCCGCTGGTTCTCCTGGTGGTGGTGCTGCTGCTGCTGCCGCTGTTGATGGTACCACTGTTGATGTTGCTGCTTCGTTCTTGGCGCGTTTCTTCACTGTGCTTTCTTCTTCCTTTTTGCGCTTTTTCTCTCACTATCTCCTGCCGACTGCCCTTTCATTTGCATTGCCTGTCGCAACGAGTGCCCAAGTGCCATCAACTAACCAACTGAGAGAGCCACACGGCCCCACATACACACTTCTTTTGACTGGTGGCAAGAAGACCACGACCACGACCACGAAGGTGAAGATGAAGAAGGAAGGAAGATAGAGAAAAAAGAGCGTCAAGAAGAGAAGAGAGAACCCGGCTTCCACAACCGCCAGCTCGGAAGCTCGACCACCAAACGCGTGGCGTGGCGTGAGTGCAACCAGCTAGACCAATCTATTCGATCGAGTTACAGTGGCAGTATATCGGCGGCAGAAAGCGCATCATCGGTAATCATCAAGTTAGTAGTAGCAGCAGCATCAGAGGCACTGATCGAGCCATCTTAGCTTTTCAGTGCAACCGGCGCTGAGCAGTATTCACCGAAAAGTGAACACTGCCATCACCAAAAGAGTACTTGTTTGTTTGTTTATTTCTTCCTCACTCCATCGACGTGCGAACACTGACGGCGCGTCGAATGGCAATGGCGCCCACTTTTTGTTTTGTGTCATTTCACAGCTGAAACCAGCAAACGTGCTCAACCAGCGCCTACCACTTTCTTACTACTGCGACTGAAGACATTCCAATTACATTTCACTGCTTTGCCGGTAAATTCTCATCTATTCATAATATTAACGCACTACCGCGGTGCATTCAGTTAGTGCTTGTAACACGACCTTCTCAAGTTAAAGTGAGTATTTTAATCTTTTTTCAGTTGATCAACAGGACAAAATTAGCAGCAAATGAAAATTTCTAAATAAAAAATTTGAGTACATTTTTTTAACCTAAACGATAGTTTCGCTGTCACCAACTTTTCAGTTTTTCTGTGTTTCTAATTAGCACCAGTGCAACAATGTGCGCACATGTAGGAAGTAACGCTACCAAAAAAAGCCTTTCAGGTAAATTTGCTAGATTCAATTTTTTATGAGCAGTTTAGCCTCTCTGCCACATGTCGTAAATCTATTTTTAATTACCTTTAATTAAGCATTTTGTAGGTGTGTGTGTGCGTGCATATGTATGGAAGAGTAGTGAGGAGGAAAAGGCGAGCAGAGTACTTGTAATGGTAGTGGTCTTCGTTGTGATGGTCGTAGCCGTATTCCTGGTAGTCTTCGGGGGCTCTGGCAATAGCAGAAATTGCCGAGCAGTGCTGGTGAACACACATTGCTTGCTTTATTTGCACAGCGCGCACAGGCGAGTGAAGCCAAATTTATGTGTCAGGCAGTGGCAAACGCCAAACAGCCAGCCGCCTATTATGTTACTACGTCCGTGTTTACAAAGGCGTTGATTTGATTTGCTCAATCGATAGACAGATCTTTGCTTGCACTTTGCGGCGAACCAGCTCTTCCCTTTCCCATCTCTCACAAACTGCCTTCTCTCTCCTTTTCTGTTTGTCTTTGCGGTGTGTCGGCGCTGTTGATGTTGCTGCTGTCGATGCTACTGTGACCAGTCTCTGGTGCAGCAAGTCCGAGAATGCACTTTGGTGAAGCCATCAAACCTACGGCAAACACATTTACCATTTACCAGTGCCCTAGTCTGAGCTATCGCCCAACTCAAATCAATGATGGCTGATTTTTTAGCTTCAAAATTGATCATTCAAAGTGCGAATTTTTGCGCCATTTTTGACGATGTGTTGGTAATCGATTTTTTTGCTAATATCAGATTTCAAGCGTACGTTTTTGCGCTTTGTATGGTTTCAGTTGGTTTCTGTGTGCACTTAGTGATTGCCTCCCAAATGGCAAGTCGTTTTTCTTCCAAATATAGTAGTGGTTCTCACCTCCTAGCTCATCTGTAGACTGATAATAATTATGACGCAAAACAAAAACGCAAAATTGACATTCCGTTGACCAGAAGAACAAGTAAACATGCCCTTTTATAGAGCAAAGTTTTAATTGTTTCTACTTGATCGAACAACTATGACGTAGTGGTTGCAGTGTTAATGGTTCATCGGAAATGCCAAAGCATTTACCAAAATAGGCAACGTCGGTTTTCAAACAAAAGGAAATTTTCTGTTGGTATGTCATAAATTGCCCTTATTATTCGCCATTTACATGATTGACCATTTAGCTTTGCTAATTGCACCTATCGATCGTTTTGGAGACATCTGTTAACTCTGCCAATAACTGCAAAAACGTGTAAAAAGAAATCCAAAAACTTAGCGTTTATTTAAATAGAACTTGGGCTGCTACAATCGTTTATAATTTCCTGGCAAAACTGCAACCGATTTCAATTTTACTTATTTTAACTAAAATAGAAATCGAAAACTATTTGCCAAAGCCAATGATAATGTAAATTATATTGCAAATAAGTACAAGCTAATAAATGTAGCAAAAAGAAAAAGCGGTAGTGCTCTTCCTATCTAAAATAAAATAAAAATTTTAAAAAACTTTTTTTAAAAACACACTTTTTCTATACTTTTAAAATAGACAACCATTAGTCAAAAAGTATAAAAAGTTTTTAAATTTCAAATGACAATCAAAATTAACAAAAATTGTATAAGGAGTTATGACACAATAGTTACACTGAGCACACCAAGGGTAATAACAGTAATTGATTTTGTGCTGCAGAGGCAGTGATTGACTGCACTGATTCGATGTGTGTAAGAGTGCTTATTTATTAAAAAGTTGACATTTAAACTGAAACGCTAGTGTAAAAGTAATAACCATTTGAGACAGGGCATTTACAGTAATCGACAGTTATAATTGCTAGACAGCTAATGGTCAACAGAGGCTGGTGGTTACTGTGGTGATAGTAGTGGTAAGCATGCCTTGTCATTTCTATAACGTCCAGAATTTGTCGGTGATTACTAAACTTTTTTGTACATGTGATTTTTATTTTACAGCAAAATGACCAAAATTTTTTTAACTGCACACACTTGTCGTGATGGAATGTGTGTGGTGTTACAGTCTTTAATCAATTTGGTTTACATTCTTTGATTGTCTAGCATGCTACAGACTACCAAAACAGTTCTAAGCTTCTGCAATGTCAAAAAACAAAAAATGAAGCGTTATTGGATAGAATTCAAACACTGATCAGATAGTAAAGAAGGCTATCACTGGGCAATAATGAAATCCGACTGTGATGCGAATAAGAAGATGGTGTTGTCCAATGAGCAGTAATTGCAGGACAAACAGAAAGCATAGAAAGCGGAGTGAAAGTGCTGAAAAGTGATCTTAGTGATGAGTGGCACACGTTATTAGCAGCATCGATGAGTCCAGTGAGAACAGTGCTGAGCAGACATAGTGCTCTGGCGACATTTGATCAACAGTCAAGATTGCCCTTTACTGCCCTATCACTAGTGCCAGCGAGATGGCAGTGACGTGGTAAATTGCATTGTTCAATTTGCCCATCTGGCAAGCACATCGGGAACACCAAACACTGAGAGAAAAAAACAGCGCATTTGGAGTAGACATGGCAAAAAAGGCAATCGAAGCAAGTGGCCAATGAAGCAAGTGGCGCTCGCTTTCGAGGCTGAATTGGCGCACCGGCAGTGCTTTCCGATTACTGCTACTCAACTCTAATTAGACAGTGCATTACCGAAAGTCAGAGAAGGGAATGGGAAAGAAAGCAGAGCAGCATGGGCAATCGACTGGTGATGCGGTGGCTGAAGCAAGCAAAAAAGGCGAAAGCTGTGTCAAGCAGTGCTGCTGCTGCTGCTGCTGCTGCAGTTGTTGATATCATTCCTTAGGCCACTCTTTCTCTGGTGCTGATCGTGCTTCTGCTGGTGGTGGTGTCGGTGGCCGTCGTGCCACCGTAAGCCCATCTCTGCGCCTAATGTCCGCATGTCATTATTAATAATAATGGCGCACAAATGGATCACACTGCTGGCTTAGAGGGAGAAAGAGCGTCAGAGAAAGACATACATTCACAATGAAAGTGACCATTAGAATGTGATATTAATAAATGAAGAAAAAAGGAAGGAAAGAAAAAAGGAGAAAAGAGGAAAGAAAACACAAACAGATGAATCAGAGAACAACAATGCAGACGATGCGATCAGAGAGCATCAGGCATCGTCTTCTAGTGTTACACGGGTTGATAAATGCAGAGTCTAGGACAAAGAAAATTGTCGGTTTACTTCTTCTTTTTGCCACCAACAAACACAGGGTTAGATTACGAGGGTCTGGCCACTTGAGAAGAGAAAAAGCAGTAGGCAGTGCTCTGAAGTTGATGAGATGAAGGGGGCCAGATTTGCATGCACTATAAATCTGTCCGGTAATCGTTCCCGACTGAGGAAATTGTTGCTTAGGCGCTGTTTTCAAATTATCTTTTGAATTCAGATTCTTTTCATTGCTTTTTGTTGGCGCATTTCTACCCACAATGATCATGTGCAGTTGATTTACTAAACAAACAGTTACACATCTAGTGCTTTTCTTTTTTGCACAAATTGGTCACATCAGAGAACGCTCTGAAAATACTTTTTTAGCAAAATAATAAATGCGATTTTGCGTGCATTTTATAAAAATGAGTTTTTGAAATATTGATTGTTGTTTTTTCTTTTTCAGGACTCATTTTCTTTTCATCACTGCAAACCTCGAGCAACACGGCTGATCAAATTAGTAATTTGACATCATGACCGAGCCAAAGAAACCGACTGAAAAAACCGGTGAAGGTAGTGCAAAGCACGGCACTGAGCACCGACAATGCCCAATGACCGGTCGCAGAGAGGCTACCTGCATTCGAGAAACAATCACGTCAACTGCAGCCTCCTCAGAACTTGAAGTTGGCCGCAGTTGTCCAATCAACATTAACGGACCAGAGATTCATAAAGCACTTAAAAGCAAACTGGACGCTTCGGGGATCTCACTCTGCCCGATGATGGGGAAAAGTTTGTCGGCAGAGAGCAAGGACTTCTCGGTGGTGGTGAGCAGCACTCCAACTGATTCAATGCGCCCCGATACGCCTGAAGAGGAGAAGCTTGATTTGCGACATCTCAGCGTGGCGCTGATGAAGCTCCTCTACCCCAAGGTAAGTACAAGCAAAAAAAGAAGAAAAAATAAATAGAAAATAGTAGTAGAAAGAAGGAGACGCGGCTAAATTGGCAGGCGATTTGTTGATGCAAATAATTGCTCAACTCGATCGGTGTGCAGAGTTGGGTGCTTTCCTACAAACCCTCAAAGCGACGTCACGGCAAATCAGCTGCGCAAGAAGTAGACAGGGCAACAACAAAAATTAATGCTCAAGTTGACAGGCACAATCGATCAGAGTGGTCAAAGAAAGTGAATAAGAGGCACTGAGGTCGTGTGACCGCGAGCAGCAGCAGCAGCAGCATGTTGTTCCAACAACTGTAGCTGCATTGTTGTCACCTACCCGGCAACACAAAGATGTGATGCCTCTTTTGTTACTTGTGCCTAGCCCCAGCAGCTTTCCTGGCCCTGTCTGGTAGAGTAGTCTTCTTGTACTTCATTAATTATGCATGCTCGGTTATTGGAGGCGACATGCAACACTACAATCGGATGATGATTATTAGCGGGCAATGGCCATCAGTGTCTCGGTGTGTGTGTGTGTGTGTGTGGCCAGACCACTACACCTCTGCTACAGTACAGTACAGTAGAGAGCAGTGTGCAGACACAATGGCCGGTAGTGGTGAGTGCATTTTGAAAACTACTTACAAAACTGCCCACTGCACTATTATTCACTGTTCTCCAGGCCAGAGTGGTCGGGAGAGGGTAAGGGTAGACAGTTTGCTTCGATAAAAACCACCAGAAGGGAAGAGAACATGGAAGAGAGCAAAGTTGGTCGGCAAACCGCCACTGTGAAGAGGTGTACGGCAGCAATTGTTGTAGGGCAGTGGAACAGAACCACTGACCGGCAGCAGCAGCACTACTGCCTACCAGCAACAGCTGCAACAAAAGAAGAAGAAGAATGACATATCGATTGGCCATGTGGAGACCTAATGGAGCCAGGGAGGAAAGGGAATGGGGCAAAGATGGGGAAAGCGAGCAAACAACCGATGCATTAGTGAGCAGTGACAGGCACGACGACAGCACACACAGAAATATGAGTCAAATTGGTTTGACAATAGCTAATAAAATCAAATCT
>JAALOO010002020.1_pt1 | contig 12126 bp, 8 predicted proteins | sample 7257641 | NCBI WGS metagenome assembly JAALOO01 (sample SAMN14085613, study PRJNA598686) | mite metagenome | biome: ENVO:01001000; feature: ENVO:01001002; material: ENVO:01001226; isolation source: single female mite from University of Michigan culture on fish food culture... ... | reverse complement strand
GAAAAACCGGTCGAGACGCTCCAAGCACAGGCTGCGCACCATTTATGGCTGGTGTTCCCCACCTTTTCAGCAGATCGACCGCCAGTGTCGACTGCCTCTTCGGCAGGGCAACCGTCCTGTTGCCTGCCTCTTCGCCCCGTCGTCGGTCTTCAGTCTTCAGTTTTCGTAGTCGTCCATCCCGGTCGTCCATCCTGGTCGTCCATCCTCGTTGCCATCCATCCTGATCGTCCTCGTAGTCGTCCATCCCGGTCGTCCTTCCTCGTTGCCATCCATCTTGATCGTCCATCCTGGTCGTCCATCCTCGGAGTCGTCCATCCTCAGAGTCGTCCATCCGGGTCGTCGTCGGTCCTGGGGCTTGCTGAAAAAAGTTAAAGGTTAGAATGGCCAGGTGCTAATCACGCTGGCCATGGGTTGCTGCCGGGAAAGGAAAGAAAAAGAAAGAAAGATGAAGAGCACCAGCATAGACACTGGTGCTCTGGTGGTGATGGTGATGATCTTCGGCCCGGTGTGCGGGCGTGGGTGCCATCCGATGGGCGCCACAGTGAAAGGAGCCGTGGTGACTGCAAGGAAAAACAAGTTAGAAACCAAAACAAGCTAGCATTTATCCAGGACTTACCCTCGTCCGCGAGGCTTGAGATGATCTTCACCACCAAAACAAAAAGCGCGCACCGGCGCTATCAGCAACAGCAGCGGTGGCGGCGGCATGACCGCTCTCGTCGGTGTCTGTACGGCAAATGAGGCGACTGTGGCGCCGGCGACAGCGGCGGCCGAGGCAGACAGTCTGCTGACAGCTGTCAGTGGTGCCCGTCGTAGATGCAATGCAAGATACCAAAACGGGAACTTCAATTGCGGATATCTCGGGAAGTACTCGAGCTATCGAAGTTTCGCTTGCGCAGGGACACTCTACTAAGCGTTCTGCGTCGAATGGGACCATAAAACGGGGAGGTCAGATTTTTGGCCAAATCGGCCAAATCTGTAAGGCTATAGCCTTGCGATTTTGAAAATCTGGCCAAAAAATTTTTATTGCAGATTCTGACAGAACTCGACGAGAGGACTCCAAATCTGAAAGAATTTTTGCTCCAGGACCACGGGAACATGGTCAATTTTAATTTTAAAGTTAATTAAAATTGTCATGTTTATTTGACGACCGCCAGATGGCGACAGGGGTTCCATAAACTTTATTTTCCTGGTATTCTGAACACGAGAAAAATAAAATTCACGGGCGATTTTTTGACGCCACTTTCAAGATGGCGACGACGGTGGCGTTCCTAGCGGCCAACATCGGAAACTATAAATTAATTTTTAATTAACTTTAAAATTAAAATTGACCATGTTCCCGTGGTCCTGGAGCAAAAATTCTTTCAGATTTGGAGTCCTCTCGTCGAGTTCTGTCAGAATCTGCAATAAAAATTTTTTGGCCAGATTTTCAAAATCGCAAGGCTATAGCCTTACAGATTTGGCCGATTTGGCCAAAAATCTGACCTCCCCAGTTTATTGCAGATTCTGAAAGTACTCGATGAGAGAACTTCAAATCTGAAAGAATTTTTGCTCTAAAACCACGGGAACATGGTCAATTTTAATTTTAAAGTTAATTAAAAATTAATTTATAGTTTCCGATGTTGGCCGCTAGGAACGCCACCGTCGTCGCCATCTTGAAAGTGGCGTCAAAAAATCGCCCGTGAAATTTATTTTTCTCGTGTTCAGAATACCAGGAAAATAAAGTTTGCGGAACCCCTGTCGCCGTCTGGTGTCAGCTGGACAAACATGGAAAAGAACCAGATTGTCTTGCACCAAAGTAGAGCAATTCAACCGAACTTTACAATGCAAATGTTGTTTATTTGGTAAGTAAACAAGTTAAATCACCCATCAGTGGAGGGGGGAAAGAGGTGTGTACAAAAGAAAGGAGGAAAGGTAGCAGGTAGTGAGCGATGTGTAAAGAGGTGTGCACAAGAGAAGAAGATGATGAGAATCTGGATGGATGGGTAGCTGTACAGTAGCGACTGAGTGAGCGTGTTGATGATGAAGGAGAGAAAACGAGATGATCACATCTCCTCCTTGCGAACCGGCGGCACCAGGCCGCAGTCGTGAAAGACGAGACTGCCCGTAGAGGCGGCGGCGCTGGCCACCAGTCGACAGAGCGCCCCATTCGTCACGCTGTGTCCGTGACGGAGGATGAAGGTCTGCAGGCGCGGCAGCGGATTGCGCTGGTTGATGGCGAGAATGGCCTCGTCGGTCAGCTCCGAACAGCAGTACAGCTCAATGTGGCGAAGGTCGGCGGCGTCGTTCAGCAGATAGGCCACCACCTCCGCCGACAGGGACTGGTGCGGGCGAGGGCGTAGGCGCAGGTGGCGCAGCTCGCTGAAGGGCTGGCAGCTGGTCGCCGCACTGGAGCACTTCTTGATGCTGGCCATCATCCGGTGCAGCCGTCGACTGTGCTCGTCCGCCAGCTGCTGCACCGTGACAGTGCTAAACCACTGGGCGCTGAAGGAACGGAGCGAGGGACAGCTCTCGGTGACGGTGGTCAGGTCAATGTGGTCGAAGTACTCGAGGGAGAGGCTGGTCAGGCGGCGGCCAGTGGGTGATCGCAGCAGCGGCGCCACGTGCTCCACAAAGTTGAGCGGCATCGAGGGGGAGTTGTTGAGGGCGAGACGGCGAAGAGTGGCCGCGGTCGTTTCGGAGGCCAGCGCCGTCAGGCTCATGCCTTCCTGCACTTGGATGCTAAGTTCGACCAGGTGAGGACAGGCGGCCATCAGGCGGTCCACCGTGTCGACGCTCATCGGGTGGGCGATGGAGAGTGAGCGGAGGTTGGCGAGGACGGCCACTGTTCGGCGGGCGGCGGTGACCGTGGTGGGTAGCTGAAGGTGGTGGCGGTGGGCGAGAGACAGTTCCAGCGTGTCCAGCAGCTCCTCGAAGGGCGTACAGCGAAGGGTGGTCAACCGGGGGAAGAAGGGCAGCAGGTGCATCAGGCCGCGATCCTTCACGGAGGAGGGCAGGCTGAGGAAGCGAAGTGACCGGCAGATGGGCGGCAGATTGAGATAGTGGTCTTCTTTACTTGCATCGCCTGACTGCTGCTGCATCCGCAGATAGGAGGCAATCTTCTCGATGTCGGCACACTGCAGCGACGGCTGGGCAATCTCCAGCCGCTGAAGCCGCCCACAGGAGTGCATCAGCGCAAAGAGCGACTCGAAGCTGACCTGCTGCATCTTCAGACTGCGCAGACTGGTGGCCAGTGCGGCCTGGCTGAGCAGCTTCCGCAGCGGACCTCGCTCCAGCGTGAACTCGTAGATCCAGCTGGTGCCGCCGAGGGAGAGGCTGCGAAAGGCGCCGGCGACGGCGGCCATCGCCTGGAGGATCGCCTCTACCTCGGCGGGACTGAACTCGTTGATCTCACAGAGTGCCCAGAGATCAAGGTGGAAGGCGCCGCCGTCGCGCAGCAGCTGCAGCACAAAGTTGGCCCGGACGAGGATGCGCTCGCGGATGATGTAGTCGAGCACTGACTGGCGAGAGTGCATGTCCAGCAGGGACCTCCTGCTGCTGCTGCCGTTGATTGCATTGGTATTTCTTTTGGCGTGGAAACGTTCCAGGCAGAGCTCTAGCAGACGACAGGGCAGCTCTCGGCTACTTCCGCGCTTTTTGGTGCTGTGATTTGTCAGCAGATTGAAGTCGTACAGCGAGGGGACGCTGGACTGTGTCTTGGGAAGGGTGGCCGCATCGCTGGCCGGCACGCAGAGGGTGTGCACGCATTTGGTGACGAGGGAGTTGAGGCCGTCCAGGCGAGAGTACGTGGGGAAGTTCATTGAAGCCATCTCTGTTTGAAAATGAGGTAACCGTTGTCGGCGTTCTTTCTTTTTGGGCTGGCGGTGAAGAAGAAGGCGAAGGCGAAGAAGAACAAAGTGCTTTCGGGTGCGCTCGGCACCAAGTGTTGCTTATTATAACCACGGACTGACGACTGCCAAGAGCAGACGACTGGCACTGACTGACGGAGTGTCTGGAGCTGAAGCAGCGGCATCATATCATCAGTGCCAACAACAGAGAAAGAGTGAGAGTGAAAGTGAGAGAGAGTGGAAGCCAAGCGAAGAGTAACAGCGAGGGAGGGAAGGCGTTCAAGTGCTGTTCAGTGTGTGCTGCTGTCATGTCACACTGCATTCACGTGATCGCGGTGTGTGTGTGTGGAAAAATGATCAGTGGAAGAAGCAGAAGAACTAGACGAAGAAGAAGAGGCATCAGAAGGAGCAGAAGACACCGAAGAAAAGTGGTTGTCAGTATGCGGCAACTGGCGAGCTACAAATGGGAATGTACTTTTTAGTCTAGTGTACTTTTTTTCAACGGGTGTGACGACATTGCCGAACGATGTGACATCAGTGCGTCAGTAACTGGGCAGAGGGAGAGAGAGAGAGAGAGGCGAGAAGAAAGATCATCAAGTACATCTTTCGAAATGTCCACACTCGCAAAAAAACGGAGACAAATAACTCTACTCTTTACTCTTGAGGAGGACCACCACTGTGGAGTACCGGTACCAGTGTAGAGGTGGCTGCTCTCTTAAGCAAACGCACTGATGAACCGTACAGCGATGCAGCAGCAGCAGCAACAGTATCACTATCTGAAAAATCTGTAGCCATCAAAACAACCGGGTAAAAGTTATTGCATGCTAAAATGCAAAGTCGCACTTTTGGCAGTTTCTGGCAAACGCCAGACTCCACTCTCTGTCTTTTCAGTGTACATGTAGTGCACCATCACCATCACCACCACCACCACTAAACTGATCAACAGGATTGAGATCAGCAGAGAAACATCAACAAAGTGTTTGGGGACTGGTGCTGGTGTAGGCACTGGTGTTGAATCAGTGTCCCGATTGGCGGTGATTAGCAGTGCTGGTGGTGCTGTTGGGTATGGTGGCGATGACGGATGCAGCCGACACACAGCCCCCAACACATACCTCAGTCTTCAATTAGCACCAAAATACATCAACAGACTTTGGCCAGCAAGAAAAAGAGCGAAAGAGAGTGGAGAAAGCTTGGCGCCGTTGCCACGAGACAAGTGCGTGCATCACCTCCGCGCTCGCTCACGTTGATCATCAGTAGTAGTGTGTTTGCCTGCTGCTGGTGCTGTTGTTCCTGGCCTTCATGCTTCTGCTGGCTGGCAGCTCTGTTGCTGCCTCAGTCAGCTTTAGTACTTGTTCACTGGCTGCTGCTGCGGCTGCTGTTGTGGTGGGCTTGCTTTGCTTTCCTTTCCTTTTAACTGACTAGTATCATTGATGCGAGAAAATGTTTAGGCTGCTGTGCCGGTGCTGGCCTTGGGGAACTACACACCGCTACCATCATCATCGAATCACCACCATCAACATCAGTGATCATGTGCACGTATGCTTGCAGTGATGGCGGTGATGATCGCGTTTGGCAACAACTGTCAACTGGCGGTGATGGGAATGTTGATGATGATGTTGATGTTGATGTTGATGATGAATCAGAGTCAGTGTGTGTCCTGGCTGACTGCGATATTGTGTCCATCCGTCCATCCACAAATCCTTTAAGAGTGCCAACGAGATTGAGAAAGATTGTGAAAACATCAGTGTATGTATGTGTGTGACCACCAGCGTTTATTTGTTGCACTTGCACATCCAGAGCGTTGCGTATGTACAAAAATATCCATTTGGGTAGGGAGTGGAGGTCAGTCTTTGGGAAATCTGGAGAAGGAGGATCTGGGAGGAGAGGAAAAAGAAGATGAGGATGAAAATGTGGGAATGTGGGCAAGTGGAAATGAGTGAGTGAGCGGGAATGGGTCAAGTGGTGAAAACAAAACAATGCAAAAGTGAACAAATCAGTGCTGCTTGCCACTGCCAGCAGCGGCAGTCTTTCGCTGGAGAAAGAGGCAGATCTCCTTGAAGGTAGGTCGCTGGTGCTCCTCCGCCGCCGTGCACTCCTCAATCAGCGAGGCAATCTCCGGGGTGCAGTGGGTGGGCACGGGCAGTCGAGGCGCCTCTGCCTCTGCTTCATTATCCTCTTCATGATCTCCCTCATCATCAGAGGCTTTCTCCTCCTCCTCTTCCTTTGCATCGAGGTAGGCGTACATGGCGGCGACCAGCTCCTCGTCGCCGTACTCCGCAAAGGGGCGCACCTTGCAGCCGGTCATCACCTCCCAGAGGGTGACGCCAAAGGCATAGACGTCCCCAGGAAGACTGAAGAGCGGTCCCCGGCCGGCCACCGACGCCGGCGCCATCCACCGAATGGGCAGCCCGTCGACGTAGTCCGCCGCCCACTGCTCCTCATAGGCGGCCACATCAGTTAGCTTCACCGTCAGCGTCGCCTCGTAGATGATCACATTTCGGGCGGCTATGTCCCGGTGGGTTTGCTCTTGCTGCTGTTGCAGTTGCTGTGGAGCACTTCCTCCATTCACCGCCGGTAAGCTCGCCGCCTCGAGGTAGGCACCGGCGGCGGCAATCTCACCGGCAATGTACAGCAGCGTCTCGTAGCTGAAAAGGGGAAAAACAAATTAGACAAAGTTTTTTTTTGTTTTTGAGATCTTACCTGAGATAGTCCGTCTTCCTCAGGTAGTAGTGGAGGTCACAGTCGCCCGCCTCGGTGAGCGAGGCGTAGTAGGTGGGCGTCTCGATGACGCCAAAGAGGCGCGCAAAGCGGTCGCAGGCGAGCGATCTGGTGCGCGCCCAGCTCATCGCCGCCACAAACTCCGCCTTGAGGTTGAGGTCGTTGACGGTGCGCACCACTGCCAGCCGGCGAAGGCCCTTGGTGCTCGCAGAGCCGGGCACATTGCAGAGGAGGACGTCGCCGAACTTGCACTTGCCCAGCGACTGCAGCACGCCCACCTCCGCCTCGGAGTAGACGCGAAGGCCGAGCGTTGAGGAGGAGGCGGTGGTCGTAGTCGCAGCTGTTGGATTTGAGCTTGAGTTGTTACTCAAATGTCCACCATTCGTCCCACTGGCGTAGTAGTTGCTCGCTCTGTGGTGATTGTTAAGCGTTCGAGTTAGGCCAATAACACCGCCACCTCGGCCAATATCAAAGACGTTCAGTATTTGCTGCTGCTGCTGCTGCTGCGGTCGACTTCCGTAGATGCTAAAGAAAGAGAGGAAGGAAAACGATTAGTCAAACAGAACCAGAAACACACCGGAACTAATATAATCACTGCTAATCAAGCCACAACATTCGACCGTTCTTACTTTTGTCCCTTGCCAGCGAGCAGCAGGTCCGACGAGGCGTAAAATGACCGCCGTTCCGATGATGGATGATGCCTCTGCAGTGGCTGCTGCTGCTGCTGCTGCCTGCCCTGGTTGACCTGCAGCGTCTTGCAAGAAATGGCGTTCGCTTTGCTTCCGCTGTTCTGCTGCAGCAGCAGCTGATGATGATGATTCTGCTGATGAAGGTGATGCTGTTGTTGCTGCTGCTGATGGTGGTGGTGCTGGTGGTAATTACCGCTGTTGGGCTGCAGCAGCTGACCGTAGTGGAGCGTCTTGGAGAGGTTGCCGCCCACGGCGCAAATCACCGCGTCAGGTATGGCGTACTCGGGGTCGTACTGCTGCTGGTTCTGCTGGTGGGCAAACTCCTTCGGCTCGCAGTACAGCGGAGAGCTGCTCTCATCCGCTGGCACACTCTTCAGATTGATGGTCGCCACCCCAGACGGGACCGTACTGGAGACGGTGCCGTTTTCGGAGGTAAGAAAGAGGCTGGGTCCACCAGAACTGCTGCCGTTGCTGCTGTTTGAAGAGGAAAAGGAAAACAGCGTCTTTCGGTGATGCAGCTTCTTCAGTGCAAAGGAGGCGAGCAGCGAGATGAGGACCAGACCTGAGGAAGGAAGAGGAACAGATCATTTAGCAAGTGAAGGTAACAGCATCATTTTTGTTGTTGTTTGTGTTCCTGTCTAGACAGGACACAAACACAAACAAAACACAGCCGAGGCTGACAATATCCTCAGGTAACACTTTGTCAACAGTGCTTACCTAGGGCACAGAGGCTGATGATGACCAGCGACAGCTTCCAGGGAATGTTCCAGTTGATGGCGCCAGAACCGCCGTGCGGCGCCGGCACCAGCAAGGTCGCCAGCGAGTTCTTCTCCGAGTTCTGGTGGTGGTCCATCGTGTACCGAGTCCCCGAGGAGGAGGAGGAGGACGAGGAGGAGGAGGCATCTGCGGCGTAGTTGTACGCCGGCGAGTTGAGTCGACTGAAGAGGGCCTCCAGCTGGGCACTGGTCAGATTGGCGAGCAGCTCGGCGGCCACCGGGCGACAGTCGAAGGCGACCTCACTGAGCTGCAGCCACCACTCGGCACTGTAGGTAAGCTCGATGCGAACGAAGCGGCCGATTCGGTACTGCAGATGAATGAGGACGTCTACAAAGAGAATGGAAAGAATGGAATAGAGAGACAAAGGTTAGTGGCGAAGAGGTGAAGACAATGGGAAAATAGATTCAGGAAGAGGGTAATCATTCAGGAGGAGGAAAGTGGCACTGCTGCTGCTGCCCTCGCTGAAACGATGATAAATGAGCAAAGGAATGGAAAGAAAAGCAGAGTCGAATAGAATAGGGTCCATAAAGTATGGAAAGAACGCGAGGGCACCACCACCACCACCAGGCACTGCCTACGAGCGACGCTAACGAGGATAAATTAAGCAGCCATTTGAAGTAGCTGCTGCTGCTGCTGCTGCAAACACCGGCGCCTTCGCTCAAAAGAACAATACTTTGCTGTGCTGGGGCGCCGGCAATCCGGCTTAGCAGATTGCGTGCCAGCAACAGCAGCAGCAACAGCACTCTCTTCTCTGGTCGCCCCTTCTTACTTCTTTCTCCATTTCCATTCACTCACTCACTCACTCACTCAGCCTGTCTTCCCAACTGAGTCAATCAATTCATAAATCACCGATTGAAGAGAATGAAGAAAGGAGGAGGAGGAGGAGGAGGAGGAATGAATGAGACTGAGACTGAGAATGGGAAGACGGTGAATTAATAATGGAAAAGAACTACTTGCTCCCCAAATGCTGCACATACACGTATGCAAAGAAGGAAAGAAGCAATGAAGATGGTTGCGTGCTGCTGGCACATTAATCCAATAGGAACGGCAAATGCAAATCGTGGGACGGTTTCACTTCTTTTCACTCTTTCTCTCTTTGCGCCCCATTTACCCTCCGAGGCAGAGGCAAATGCTGCTGCTGATGATCAACCACCATAAACCTAACCATTTTTCTGGCGCTAACATCCCAGCACTACCACCACTAATGCCCTTCCTTCTCTTTTCCCCCTCTAAATGCTTGACTGCACTTATGCAGGTGTGGTGGGGTTGGTTACCTAACAATCTTCTAACCACTGCAAACTGCAAACACCTACCTCTGGGCAGCTGAATGACATTGTCGGCCTGGTAGTGGAAGCGGATGGGCGCCTCGCTCCACCGGCGCCCGTCCAGGCTGAAGGCAATGGTGGCCAGCGAGAAGACGCGCACGCTGGAGCTGAAGCGATTGAGCGCGTTGATCGCCACCGTCGAGCAGTTGCTCAGGCCGTCAAACTCAAAGACCAGCGGAACGGTTGCGGTGGTGGTTGATTGAGGCTTCGCTCCTCCAGCTGATGTGGGCGGCCAGGCGAGCCAGATGGAGTGCTGCCGATCAGGAGGTGATTCGACTCCGGTGGCGCCCGGCAGCGGCTTAACGCCGTCAGTCAGCTTGCCGAGGGCGCCGTCGTACAGTGTGTCCAGGAGGCGGCTGTCAACCACCGAAGACGCTGTCGTAGTTCCATTTGATGACGACGACGGCACAGGTGTGCTGTAGGAGATGGGACCTAAGAAAGGTTGGGAAAGGAAGAAAGAACAAGGAATTAAATAAGAATTAGATGATCGAGGTGGCGGTGGCACTAAACAGAAAAGTGAACAGTTGTTTAATTGCTGTGCAATAAACTTTTTTCCTTTCCCCTCTTTACTGCACTAATCCAATTTCGCTCTGAAAAGTTGGCTGCAATTTGCCCTCGCTCATTCACTTTTTTTGCGGTGATAAATTCAATTTAAAGTCTCCACTAAAACCTGGCACCTCTTCTTCTTCTTCCTCCTCTCCGGGATGAACTTCAGAGCCCAAAGACGAAGTCGCACAGCAGGCAGTTTAATTTGAATTTGAGCCTTACTTGAGACTTTGCTCCTTCACTCGCTCTCTCCTCAATTTATTTAATTTAAAAATTAAGCCCTAATTTTATTTAAAGCCAAACTGTGTGCACTGAAAACAGCGGCAGCAGCAGGATGGCAAAAAAGAGAGATGCCAAATATGAGCTCACTCTCTTTTCAGGCGAATTCTGTGTAGATGTGTGTGTGTGTGTGTGTGTTAATTCTAAACTAATTTCACCGTGATAGCAAATGCAACATAAAACCTAATGGCCTGCGATGAACGAAACTCAAAGAAACGGTCTCCTATACTCTCTCAATTCTTCGTACTCCATCTCCTCTTCTTCTCCTTCTTCTTCCGCGTCTTCAATTGATAAAACACACAACAGCAACAGCAAGCAACTCTGCCACTGCAGAGAGCAAATTAAATTTGGCCTAATCACATTAGTGTGGCTGCTACTGCTGCTGCTCTTGTTGTTGGTGCCCACTTGCACAATACACACACACACAGCCAGCAACGAAGGAACACTAAAGAAGCAGAGAGTTCCAAGCAGCAACAGCAGAAATGTGGCTCCCGCCGACTGAGAGACCGAGACTTTGCCAATCCAACTCATCTTTTTTCCTCCTTCTTCTTTTTCTTCCCTCTTTGTCCGGCGCCTCTTTTACTTTTTCAGTCGTCTTCTTTGTGGCAAATAGAGTCCCAGCAGTACTAGAAGCAGCAGCACACTTCTCCGTCATAATAAGCGAGCTAATAAATAAAACTAAATTCAAATTATTTGGCTGGCCATATTTTTTCTCTCACTGCCTCTCTCTCTCTCTCTCACTTTATTACCGAGACTTTCTAGCAACAGAAACAGCAAGAACACCGTCTGCTAGAGACAGCAGGAAAAGTACACACTGTCCATTTCAGTGGAACGAAAAAGTGGCAGCAGTAGGCCACCGCCGCCGCCACCACCACCACCACCACCGAAGTCGCCGCACTCACTTCCTCCTCTGAATTTGCTGGCAATTTATGTGTCCCTATTCGATGGAAGTACTTTGCGGAGAAGAAGGAAAAGGAAAAGGAGAAAGAGAAGATACAGCCAGCTAGATTAGCTAGGCCAACTTGCTCTCTTCTTCAAAGTTAGCAAATGGCAGCAAATGAAATTGCAATGCACCAACACACCAGCACAACACAGACACAATTTAGGCAATTGGGCAGTGTGTGTGTTTGTATGGTCTGCGCAAAGAAGCAGTCACTACAGCGCTGCTACCGTCAGTGAGATTAACGTCAGGCAGCAGTAGCAATCTCAATCCGTGCAGGCAACAAACAAGCCTCCCAAGCAGCACACAGGCGCATTGAATGAATGAATGAACGAACGAATGTGTCTGGACCGCACGACTGGACGAGTGAATAATTAAATAACAGGAAAGAGAGAGAGAAGGGAGAAAGAAAGAAAGCTATGCGAGATGACACTGCTCGGGATGCTTCGCTCCGTTCAGTGCAAGCTCCACCGAACAGGCAGGCACCACATTCCTGCTGTCTAGGACTGCAGCAGCAGAACGCAGCAGGAAATAGAAGAAGCAGAAGCAGCACAAATAATAATACTCTGAAATCAGAATAGGGAACAATAATGGCAGGCAGGCAGCGGTGGTTGACAATAAACAGCCAGATACCGATCACCTCTCTTCGGCTCTGGCAAGTCAGTTTGCGTACAGACAAACAGACTTCGATCGCGATTAGAGAGGTAGCAGCAGCAGAAGCAGTCAAATGTCAAACTCTGCTTCAAACGCTGGCAGCGGCAATCTTCTCTGCCGCCGGTCGAAGCCATCATCTCACAGGAGAAGGGTTTGCAGACGAAAAGGGAAAGAGACGTCAAAGCCGAAAAGCAGAGAGAAGGACTGACTACAGTGGCAAGGCAGCTGCCAGCCACGCAGAGGAGCGGAATTAATGAGCGAGCGGGTGAATTCAATTTAAATTTGTCGATAATTAGCGAACCGCGAGTATACACCGCCGAATCTCTCTCTCTCTCTCTCTCTCTCTCTCTCTCTCTCTCTCTCTCTCTCTCTCT
>JAALOO010002019.1_pt1 | contig 12129 bp, 6 predicted proteins | sample 7257641 | NCBI WGS metagenome assembly JAALOO01 (sample SAMN14085613, study PRJNA598686) | mite metagenome | biome: ENVO:01001000; feature: ENVO:01001002; material: ENVO:01001226; isolation source: single female mite from University of Michigan culture on fish food culture... ... | reverse complement strand
GTTAAGTAATGAACAAAATGTACTAAAATGATTTAATTTACCGCTGTAAAGCTCTGGCGAGATCGCAGTGGTTTTGTTTTATAATAAAGCTAATTATGAAAAAAAAAACCAGTTTGTATTATAAATTACTTCAAACTTTATTTAAACATCAGTATTTTAAGGATACACAAAAATTAAATATTTATCAATTTCTAAATATTGTAAGCATTTCATGTCACCATAAAGACTGTTTATAAAAGTTAAAAAATGCTGAACATTTAAGTTTTAAAAATTAAAGTGAGTAATTTTAAAAATGCGTTTGGGTTTTTACGACCACAACTTAGCAAATGGAAAAATCAAAGACGCAGACGATTACGTGATGACTTTAAAAGTGGTTTCGTCATTGCAAAAGTGCTTTTTTTAAAACACGATGGCAACAAAGGGTTCTTTGCCCTATGACAGGAGCAGATGGCCTCGTACTTGTGCTGCTAACAACCTTTGTTAACCTTTTTGATAGTCTTTTCACTCACCTGCTTTCCAGTTGACAATTTACGATTTCTTCTCTTGTCTGACTAGCTATTTTTTTACTTTTTAGTGTTTTATTACTCAGTTGTTCCTTCTATTAATGATGATAGTAAAAATATGTACCATCTGCCATTGGCACAGTCATTTAGACTAAACTTTAGTTTTTGCAATTTTAAAATGTTCATTTGTTTACAATTTGTTTAACTCGTTAAAATGATGTGAAGAATTTCAATGAAAAAGTTTATAAATCAAAACAAAGATAATTAAGTAATTAATCTATTTGGTTTTAGTTTCTAATTGAGTTTAAATGTTATAAATAACTTTTTGCGCTGCAATTTTTCAACAATTTTTTAGTTTAAAGTATAACTCATTTATAACTCTAAAACTATTTGCCCAAGTCAAAGTTAAAAATTATTTTGGTTAATTTTTTGCTAACATTTTTATACTAGATTAGACATTTTATAAAGGAATAACTGCTAAAAATGATTTTGTTATAGCTTTTTGATAGTGTTTAGAAACATTTAATTATTTGCATTTATATTTGAGCTTTGTTTACTGCATCTTTTTGCTTATTGGTTGTGTTTTTGTAAGCTATTCAAAAAGTTTTATGATCCATTTGCTCAAATGACAGGTTTCGATATTTTGGTCGGAAAAGTGACAGTCTGTTGTAAAAGTAACGTTCTCGATGTTTTCTTTCTTCAACGATGTATCCTTCAATTTGTTTATGTGTGTGTGGTGTAGCAGATTAAGCAAATTAATGTCAAGTATATTTATTAAAATTATAATTTATTTAGCCAATTTTAATAGCTATTTCTAAGAATTTTTTATAGTCAATGAGTCTTTTTAAAAATATAAAAATCAAACACCATTTTCATTGCCTTGCATTTATCTCAATCCTTTTTATGACTTCCTTATGTTTCTATTTTCATTTTTGCACAGCAAACTTATTGAAGCGTTTTTAAAAAGAAATATATTTTAATCATATTTTAAAGTTATTTGTTTTAAAGCTGCTTTAATAATTTACTTGAGTGCTCAATTTATCAATGATGCTCAATGTTTTCCTCACGTTTCGTCACCACATCATAAATAGCCTATGGTAATTTACTTGAAATACTTTAGTTGTTTCTAAACTGTTTGGCCATTCAATCACTTTCACCGTTTTCATATTGCCCGTTGTGTTACTTTTAGGTTTACTCTTGTGTACAAAGAAAAATTAATGGCAATTAAGAGACGCCAGATTTTGAACAAATGCTTACTTGAACTAGGAAATTTGTTTCTGTCCATTTTGTTGTCGCCATTTGTTTGCCACTGCTCTCCTTTTCAATAGGCTTTTTTGCATAGGATTAGACACCATGAAGACAGATTTATGATGGTTTTCTTTTGATAGCCTTCTGTTGCAAGGTACCCTTTGCTAGGATTAGTCAATTTGCATTTAAATTGATTCAATTCACTGCGTGGAGCTTCTTTTTTTGGCTATTCAAACATCTGCTCATGTCGCCTACCCACTAATTGATGCGCAGAGAGTGACCCTCAATGAGCTTAGTTGTCTTTAAATAATGCTTTTGCATTAATTGGCCATCGTTTGCCACTCTTTGCAAACACAAAACAGTTTCCATAGTTTTTGTTTGCTTTGAAAATTTTTCTAAATTAGTCAATTAATATAAATTTTGTTTTGACATTTTTCCTTTTTTTAGTGTGCCTAGTTTAAGTACTTTAATTTGATCTAAGCACACTCAAAATTGCTCCAATTGGATCCAACTAAACATTGGCATTGTTTTCTTTTACTAAGGCTAATTTATGTGTGTTACGAGCAATTGCATCCTAAACACTTTTAATAACTTTGAAACTAATTTAAATTTTGTAATTGAAAACACAATCGAATGCACTACCGTTTGTTTTTAGCAACATTTTTTTTGTTTTTTAAATATTTTGCGACTCAAAACCAAATAGAGGTTATTTTTTCTATACTAATTTTTACGTTAAGTAATTAATAAAAAAATTAAAACAAATTATATTTAAATCAATTTTGAGCGTCATTAGGTTAAATTTATTACACATTTAGCAAAACTGCCCCTAATAAGGTTTTCTAAGCACACAACTAATTAGAAAGTTTAAACCTTTATGACCAACTAATTAAAAAAGTTATATTTTTAAAAATTAAGCATTATAATTTTTGTTTTAAAAGACAATGTATAAATTTGTGGCAGTTTATAAAACGTTCATAAAACTGCTTATTGTTTCCACAATTATTAATAGTATTTATAGTTTTCAATAAACAGTTTTTTTGAAATATCCAGTTTGTTTTAACTTTGTAAAAATTTTATTTTTGTTTTTATTGACATTAAATGACTAAAATTGCTGTGAGTTTTTAAAACGATAAATTGTAAAATTTTTAATGCATTTAATGAAATGCCCATCAATCTAACGGACTCGTTTTTATTCATTAGTTGTTTGGTGTTTTACTGAATGTTAAATTTTGTAAAAGTTATATTTTGTGTTCTTATTAAAACTTGTTTTTTGTTTAAAATAAAACTAAATTTTTTATAGAGTAAAATCTTTACAACATTACCAAATTGTGTAAACATGTAGTGTCAAGTACCTTTATATCAAAGTGACTATTTTATTAATTAAAAGTTTTTTTAAAAAACGTATTTGTAGTGCAAGTCGTTTTTTAAGTATTTTAAAAAATTTATAAACTTTTTAAATAAAATACAACATTTTTTGTTTTTTGGCATTTGCTACATTAGCTACATTTAGATACTTTGATCAACAGTAAGTAACAAACTACAATAATAAAAAAATTTATTTTTTGGCAGTTTTATAACCAGTTTTAAAGTTATTTTATCAACTGTTTGTCAATCAATATAAAGATAGTTTTGTTAAGTATTTTCAAACACATTTTTTGTTTAAAAATTTAAAAATTTTAATGTTTGAGTTGCAAGATAATTGTAGTTCAGAGTTTATAAATTTTAAATTTTTAAAATTGCTTTGTTATTTATAATGTAGTAACGACACTGTTTGATTTTATGATAATTTTTGTTCCAATTTAATTAAACAAAAAACATTGAAAGTTTTGTGTTAGGCGTAATATTTTCAAAAAGATTTTAATACTATTCGTTAAGTTAAACAATTTCTTAAGCATGTGTTTGCTTTTGTAAATTTACAAGCTTTAAAAAACTGTAGACTGATTTGATGGGTTGAATGGATTTAATGCAGAATTTCAATTTAAAATTAGACAAACGGAAGTTCACTAGTTCAGAAACAGTAAAGTTTGTGTCTTAAGCAAATTTTCAATTGCTCATCTTTGCCTTGTCAAAGAAGTGTAACCTCTGTTCAACTCTTTATAAATCAGTGTGAACCACAGTGCAAAGAGTTATTGCTTCTGGCCATTTGACTGTTTGTCTACTTTTGCCATTGTTGGCTAAATTTGCACTTTTGTGCATTCACAAGTTTAAGTTTAGGTACTAAATGAAACTTGCTTACATTGGTTTTATTTGCTCAATAGTTTATTTAGTATTTTATTTTTTTAATAAAAATTTAAATTAAAGTTTAAAGTTAAAACTTTTATATTGACTATATTTGTTCAAAACCTTATTTTTATAAATTATTGTTTAACAACAAATCCAGGTTTTATGCACAAACTAATTTATTTAGCGTTAACATTAGATTTGAGTTTGCAGATAGTCATCAATGATGTTGATAGCATTTCTTGGGCTAGTCATCAGTAGCAATTTATTCAGTTGATGATTGAGATTGGAAAACCAATGCTATTAAATGAGATCTACCTGACAGATGTTTACCATAGCGTGGGAAATCTAAAACCACTGATGGCCACACGTTTATTGTTGAAGCAAGGGCGACATTGAAAGGATTTCCATTACGGATTGCTACACTTTTATCCAATGGTGGTAGTAACTAAAATTGAAGTTTGCTGGTAAATTTACTAACCTAAAAATCAACTGAGCGCTACAACTAATTAAGTCTTTTTGGTCAGTTGTAGGTGCCCTCTATATCATTACAATGATTACCCGCATTGTTTATCACGACAATCTATTTCATCATCACACCTTTTTTTGCGTTATTGTTTGCATTGTTCTTACCGTGTTTTGCAGTGCTAGCATTTTGCACACTAACACATACTTTAATCGTTAAGATAAAATCAGGTTTGCAAGGTGCAATCATTATTTTTTTTTATAAAATACGGATTTAAAATGTTTTAAGTAAATCATTCATAATATTGTTTTTAAATTGATATATTTAATCAAAAAACAAAACTAAAATAAAAAACAAATTTGTAAAAATAACTTGCTTTTAAATCAATTTATCACACAACATTTGTCATTTTTGTAAAAAATGATGTTACTAGCAGTAATTTAAACTAGTGCGATCATTGATTAGCCCTAAAAGCAATAACTGGAGGCGGTCCATAACAAATAGCACTTCATCAAACAATTAATACATTGCCTCGATGACATTTGACCAAATGGTGTTGCTGATTGATCATGCTTGACATGCCCTTAGCCCCCGGCTATTACTTGTTAATGATACACTTTCAATTAAAAGTTTGCTCAACTGATAGACCTTTAGTAATGCTTTACTCTTTACACATACAAAATTTTCTCACAGTTAACTAGCAGCAATGTTTTAGACTAAAAATGCAACTGCACATTAAAATATTGTCAATTTAACGGTTTTTATATTTTTACTTGAAAATAAAGTGGCGTTTTCTTTTATAAAATAAAAAAATTTGTTTAGTTTTTATAACCCACACTAGATGGCAGAGCATTGCTAAAAACAAAAAAATAAGAGCTGGATTCGGCATCGACAATTTTTAAATATTGGCACGCCGCTACTTTAACAGTATTCCAATATTTACCAGTTGCGTTTAACAAGTTTTTATTAATATTACAATAAATAGGTCTTTGTGTTTGTGTCAACGTCAACATGTGTTATCATTAAATAATTTTATCTAACAGAAATTACAATGCTAATTGTGGAACAGTGGAAATAAGATTCAGTTTAGTTTATAACAATGATTAGTGAAAATGTAAAAGAAACATAATTTTAAAAATTGTCCAAAGCTTACAAGATGATTGTGAAAATGTTTGAATGTGTGTATGTTTGAATTTATGTATTTGCAAATCTAAGTGAATTGATCAACTTCAAGATGTAAAAGTTTAAGGACCAATTGTGCCTTCGCCGACACGTAGTCAATCATCATGATTCTAACCTTGATACCGTTTTTGTGGCAATTATTTGGCCTCAATACCAGTAGTGTCTTTGCGAGTCTTGTAGCCCCTAAAAGTGGCTTGAATTTTCGTAGCGGCTTTTTCCATTTCCGGATCATTTAAATCTATGTCAGCCTTAAAATCAAGGTTTTAGTTTTAAAACAATGTTTGTTTTTATTTTATTAACTCACAATTCCTTCTTCGAGCTCATCTTCTTTATCTTTTAAAACATTTTTTTCTATTTGTTTTTCCTCCTCTTTTGGAGGATCTTTTTTGCGAGCCATGAAGTTTTTAAACCCGGCTTGAATTTTAACGGCTGCTTTGCCAACCTCCGGATCGTTCAAGTCAATGTCAACCTATTTAAAAACAATTTTTATCATTTAAAAAATAACTGTTGTTTGTTCTTACCTCTTCTTCGGCCATTGGAGAAGCTGCATATTAAGGTAGCGTCATAAAAATAAACAAACGTTAGTATTAAAAAACTGTGTAATTTTTATTTAAAATATAAAATAATTGTAATTTTATCTATGCGGCAATAGTTTTCAAATTTAAATTTTCCATTTAACCAAAATGATATACATCAGTGCTTTACAGACAAATGCGTTTGTTTAAAATCAGTGTAAAAATCAATTTAAATTTTATAATAGTGTTTAGTTGGCAACAATTTATAATGGAATCATCGATCAGAGACATTGAGCGCATTTTTCAAGAAAGTGTAATAAAAATTTTAAAAATGTTGACGTCATTTAATTAAAAATAGATTTTGTAAAGATGTTTTTATTGCTATTGTTGTTTTTTGACAAAATTATTTTGTAAAATTAGTTTTTAACTAAAAAATAAAGTTTAAAACAGTAGTTTTAATTTATTAGATGAAACAATGTAAAATATTTTTTAAATTGTATAAAATATATTTTTTTACAAATGAAAACAGATTTGTGACAAAACTTTTTCTTAAAATTAAAAGAAATTTTGTGTTGTTACTTTAATATGAGTTTTTTTGTTTTCTTGCCATTTAGTCAATTTTCCGGTCAAGCAATGTTTTTTTGCCGGCCATTCTTTGTCGTGCACGTCATGACCACACTATTTCCGTTTTAGTTGTGCTCACTAGCAAGTCTCTTACACTTCTAACGCTTCAATTTACGTTGTCCATTTGTGGTCTCATTGAGTCTTTATGATTTGAGAATACTTACAACTTTTCATCGTTACAGTTAAACATTAATTGCCTTTTGCAATTATTTTCATTGCTTTAACTTTTTCGCACACATTTAGCTTAATGTTCTCCTGTCATCAAATGTGGCGGCAAACCGGCCACTGCAGCGATTAATAAAAATTTATGAATCGTTTGTGCAATGATTTTCAATTTGTAGTTTATAATTTATTTACGTTTTTGCAGTTTTTAATTTATTTTTTAAATAACAAAATATTTTCTGATAATGTTAAAAAAGATTTTAAACAACAATTTTCTTAAAGGTTTTTATTAAAAACTTAACGTTATCAGCAAAATTGTTACAATAATTGATATTGTTTGCTCAATTTTATGCAAATTTACCGTTAATTACATTAATCGGATTAAATAAAACACTTTGTGAAAAGTCAATAAGGCGCTTTGCAAAACTGTCTACTTGGCAATTGAACCTGTTTTTTTGTTTTTCTTAAAAAACGCAAAAGTGCTATTTCAAAACTGTAAATTATAAAATAAAATGTAAAAACAGCATAATTTTATATTTTAAAAATAAGAATATTTGCAATTTAAATTGTGGTGCAGACAAGAAAGCAGAGACACTTTGCAGTGATCGATTGTGTCACATCTACTTTACTTGAATTGAATTTTAATTTGTGTTTTTCTTTCTACTAATGCTTTCCGCTGTTTGACAAATGTATTGTTGTTCACTGACCAAAAGCAGTTCACTCTTTTCTCTGTTTTGTGTTTGCACTTTTCTATTACCATTGTTCACTGGCCAAGTGTCATTGAGTTTTCGTTCTTTTTCTTTGTGTCTGATAGTAGGCAATATTAATCACTATTTCCTTATGCCTTGCCATATCGGATGACAGTGTATGACTGCCTTGACTGGCACCTCAGCAAACTGGCGAGGTGTCGCTGGTGCAGACTCTGCTGTGGTTTAGCAATATCCTTCACTGGCCTGCAGCTTAGGTACGCTCGCTGCCATGTTCACTCCGTCTGGCCGATTTGCCATTACCGTGAAGCAGTTATTGCATGGCCAATTGTCGATTGGCCCAATAATCGATTTGCTTAATATTCCAATGCACTGAGTTTGAGGCCAACTTTTGCGTACATTTGCCATTTGTATTAATTAAAGCTTGATTAAAGGTGTCTCGCCCTTTTACATGTTTGCTTTTCTGCAACACTTTTGCCTAAATCGTTTGCACGTTGCAATTTTGTTTTTTCCGCCCATCATATTTTTTTCTAATTTTGCACGCAAACCCTAGCAAACCCAATCTGCAGTTTTTTACGGCGAACACTGTTGTTTTTATATTTTGTCTGTCAAAATGCTAATATGGTTGCCTTCAATTTATAATTAATAATCAGGCACATTAATGATGCACTCTATGGCGCCATTGGTCGGAGCATATGTGGCTGGTGTCACTTGTGCATTTTATTCTTTCCAAGTAATTAGGATTGATTGTTTCCTTTTAGAAAATGACAGTTTTTGTTCACTTTCAAGCTTTGTTTTCTATTCATAAGAAATATAAAAAAAGATTGTAACATAAAAACATTGGAGCTTTAACATTTTCAATATTTTTAACTTTCTTACTCAAAACAAAACTATGCAACTACACTAATTGCTAATTTAAAGCACAAATATTTAAATTGGTTATCAAACATATTCTAGTTTTAGTTTTATTTAAAATAATATTTTTTATGTTTTTTGTTCAAAGTTTGATTATTTAGAAAAGTTAAAATATATTTCCAATTTTTTAAACTAATGTAATATTTTACAAATTTTAAACTCATTGCATTAATTTTTTTGTTTTAAAATGCTACATTTGTGTAACTAAAAACTAAAAACAAAAACACATTTGTGTTTGAAATATTAAATAAGAACCTGTCTACAAATTCATTTTCTTTGTTTTACGTTTGATCACTTAGCTGGCATAAATTGCAGTAACCATGAAATGTGAACTCAATTTGTCTAAGCACTAGTCGAATCATTCAAAACCCTGTTTTTGTTGTTTTGTACTTTTCTTATTTTTATGTTGTTTTTTATTGCAAAGTGGTACTAATGAAAGAAACACTTTCAAAAACATTGAATTGTTTCAGTGTTGAATCTGCAAATACTTCAATAAAAACCAGTGCATAGAATAGTCTGCAATAGGGGCAGCAAATGACAAAAAATACAAAAAATGTTTATAAGCAGTTTTATATTAGAATAAAAAATAAAAAATATTGTTTTAGCACACAAAAGTTTTAATGTTATCTAAAAACAAAAAATATTTTTTAAATTAAATATTATGCAGGTCAATTTTATTATGTATTTTTTGTCAAATTAATAAAACTAACTATATTTTAATAGTGCTTATTAAGTAAAAAAAATAAATTTTAAACATTTTACATAAAAATTTGATTTTTACTGATTTTATTTACTCTGTATTTATTTAAAGTAAAGTTCATAGTCAAATTAATCGTCAATTGAATGATACCAAGTATTACCGTTCTTAAAAGGGTTTTGATTATTTGCTTGGGAATCACAAATATTGACTTGCAACTTACAATGTGAGTGTATACTTTCCTTCTTTTTATGTTTAAATTTGCATTTTCAATTTTTTTTAAAACATTTATTTTAAAAAACTTCATTTGTCAAAACGACTGGTTTTGTATTACTCAGGTGACATTTTGCTTTATTTGCATTTTGCTTTCATTTGAGTGTTTTTGCTTTATTAGCACTCACAAAAAACTTTAATAAAGTGTTAAAGTTTTTGTGACGTTTTGAAGTTCTTTGCAAACGATAGTTTTGTTTCACAAAATGTTTTATATCTTTTGCAACTGTAGCATATTTTTGCAGTATGTATTTGAATAATAAAATTAATAAACAAATAAAATATTTTTGCATAAAAATGTCAAACTTAAAGTAAAAAAATCATTTAGATTTTGTTTTTAATTAAATGTTTTTTGTTTCTTTACTGTAATTTAAGACAAAGGTAATTCATTACCAATTAATAAACTTTAACATTAATTTTTGCCCAAATGCCTGACATAGCTTTTAAACGTGCACAATGCCGATAAAACTAATTTCATTTGTGCATAAGATGCAAATTGATGCAATCAATGACGTCCAATGGCACTATGATTTTTATTCAGTTTGCATTTGGACACGACCCAGCGGCTGCACTCATTTATCGCACTATCGCACTGTTTTATTTTTTTGTCTAGCTTTATTATTTCAATTAAAAGGTTTCAAAGAGCAATAAAGTTGACACTGTCTTCTTTATGTTCACTGAGGGGTACAGTTCAGTTGAAAGATGCAGTGCTAGTTTTATGTGCCTAGTGATGCAACAAAGTAAACTTTGCAACATCAAAGGTGCGACTCATCGTAACTCATCGCTAAAATTTTTCTTAACTTATTCATACTAGAAGATGTTTTTAGATGAGTACACCGAAACTTTTTTGCTTTTAACTACCACATTTAGGTAGTCCACTGTGAAACGGACCTCAATTCACAAGAGACTTGCCAGGGTCTGGCCAAATTGAAACGTTAATGTAAGCTTGTCAGGTTTGCCAGGTACGCAAATGTCACTTAATGTGTTGACAATTTGACTCTATGCTGAGGTCACTTTAAAGTTGCTTTTTAAACTGAGCAATTTTTATAAAACTTTATTTATTTAATTTTTTTTATTGAAAGAGCAATGCTCAAAATGGGTCTAAATTGAGCAGTTGAATTCTTTAGCATGTTATATACCGTTGGAAAGCTAATTTTTGGTTGATCACAATTTTTAAATAGATATCTTGAGGTAAAAAGTTGTTTGGAAGATTCTTACAAGAGTAAGTCTCAAATACTATTGTTTTTGACTGATACACAGTCATAAAAAACAAAGTTGCAAAGGTCGAAATTATTAAAAATAGCAAAACTGTCAAACTCAAGCTGTTTCTATAGGGAATTTTATTGAGTGTCGTGCAAGAAGTACTTCTCACTTCAAGATATCTATTTAAGAATTGTGATCAGCAAAAAAAATAGCTTTCCAACGGTATATAACATGTTAAAGAATTCAACTGCTCAATTTAGACCAAAAAATGACTTATTTTGGGCATTGCTCTTTTACTGTAAAAAAATATCAGTTAGACAGATAGACTGAAAATGTTTTATAAAAAAAATTTAAAATTAAAGTTAAAATTGATTTGGCTAATTTTTAACGTTAAATATATATTTAGAGGTTCTAAAACCTAACAATATTTAATCAACATAAATATAACTTTAGTTATTGCTAATATAAAAATTATCTAAACTAGTCTACAATAAATGGTAAAAATGTTGATGTTTAAGCATTGCTTAACATTCCGAGGCACTTAGACACAAAACAACTGTGCCATGCTGTGGTGATCTGGTTTGTGTCATACCGGATAAACATGCATCTTGATTAATTTTTTGCAACTTTGATAAGCAATGATTTGCTGCTAAAGAGCACAGCTTTTAGAATATAAGCCATGATGCTGTACAAACAGCCGGTTGTTCCCTGGCGTTGTCCCGTCTACAGCAATTAAGGTGAAGAACGAGTGTTTTGTTGGCAGTGAGCACCTTAATATGCCTTCAGCACAAACAGTACTACCCATTTGCTTATGACTAACTTTTCGGCATGTTAGGCAATTTGTTTAATGCCGCTCGCAATTGGGCTCAGTTTTAGATAACATGACCAGCAGTGGCTGTCTGACTTTGCAATTAAAGCAAAGTGCCTAGGCATTTCTGTCAAGCAGACACTGCCTGCATGATTGACGCACTTGTCAAAAGACAAATTGCCAGCACTGCCTGTTTGTCAGAGCAGACGGATTTGATTGGAGCGCAATTTGAATGATCACCAAGATAGAGACAGTTTTGCTGAGAAATCGAAAAGATCACTTTCTGAAGCAGGGTTATTTTTGGGTTTTTTGCTTACACTGCTCAAGTTTTATGTTGACTTTTTTATGCTAAAATGAAACATTTCTCAAGTTAAAACTTTTAAATAGTTTTTATATGATCATCACATATGATGAAAATTGAATACCAAATGCAGAAAAACTAGAAAAAACTAGTCGTCTAAATTGCGACGTTTTCAAAATGGTAACAACAATCTGGCAAAGTAATCTATTTCTAAATATGTAGAGCGTGTTGTGTGTATCTTTCTACACGGTTGTACAGGGTGAGTCAAAAGTTCTGTCAGTACTTTTTTCAAGACAGATATTTCTAAA
>JAALOO010002018.1_pt1 | contig 12134 bp, 12 predicted proteins | sample 7257641 | NCBI WGS metagenome assembly JAALOO01 (sample SAMN14085613, study PRJNA598686) | mite metagenome | biome: ENVO:01001000; feature: ENVO:01001002; material: ENVO:01001226; isolation source: single female mite from University of Michigan culture on fish food culture... ... | reverse complement strand
AGAGAGAGAGAGAGAGAGAGAGAGAGAGAGAGAGAGAGAGAGAATGCCGGCCAATGTGAAAATGATGGTGGCACACACACACACAGTCAGACCTAGTGAAACAGTTGACGTCGTAAAAGGCAGAGCAGGCTAATAAATCAGCGACTGTCGGTTGCAGAAGCTCAAAGATGTGTCTCACTGACACTGACCCAGACAGACGAACAAGCAACCAGCACTTGACGTTTGTTCATTTGCACTGATCTTTATGAGTTTCCAGTGCTTGATAGGCTTCACTCATTATGTTCCAGTTGATGCACATCTACGAGTACAAATACAAAGTTGTTGTAAATATTTACCAAATACCAAGTTCAGTACATACTGATTGACCAAAAAAACTCATCTCATTTTTTTCTGTCCCCATGTCAGCATGGCTACCCGAATCGAAGACGCTCTCTGGTGGGCGACGCCAAGTTTGAGACAGTCAAGAATCGAGAGGCGAAGCTTAGCTGGCTGCAGGAGAGTCGCTCCTCATCGCAGGACTTTGATCTCTCTGAGGAGGAGGTAAAGTTTGCACTTGCGTCTAATCACTGTGCTTAGTGTGAAAGACCTAACAGCTGCCAAGTTGTGTCGCTCTTCGCCCTGCCCGCAGGTGATCGTCGTCAATGAGAGCAAAGAGGACAATGACTACACCAGTCTGAAGAAGAGCAGTCTGCTGATCACCCTCAAGGAGGGTGGTCTCGCCGATCTGCCCCGGGTGCTCAAGCTGGTGCAGGCCTCGAAAGGCGTCATCGAGCACGTGGAAAGTCGTCGAAATGAGTCGGACAAGGGCCGTTTTGACATCTTTCTCTCGCTGATGATCGCCAGTCAGAGTCTGCTCAGTTTGATGCGAGCGATTCGACAGGGCAATCTGGGCGAAATTAGCATCCTCAGGGAGAAGCTCATCAGCGTCAGAGGTAAGGTGGCCACTTTGGTGATGTAGAGTAATTGAACCAATTCCCACAAAAAGACCCTTGGTTTCCCCGACACATCAGCGATCTGGACTTTTGCACTCATCTGATGACCAAGTATGAGCCTGAACTGGACGCCGATCATCCGGTGAGTAGAGAGCTACAGATGTTAAAGGCATTTCAATAATCTCCCTTCGAACCATCATTCAGGGATTCTCTGACAAGGTCTACCGAGCACGTCGAATGGAGATTGCCAACATAGCGTTCGAGTACCGATAGTACGTATTTCTTACTGATTAGCACCAGTGATCATTAAAACTCATTTTTTAACAGCGGCGACGTCATTCCTCGCGTCAACTACACCGCCTCTGAGATTGAAGTCTGGGGCACGGTGTACCGCGAGCTGGTGAAGCTCTTTCCGACGCATGCCTGCGCCAAACACCGAGAGGTCTTTGCCGTCCTCGAGAAGGAGTGCGGCTACGCGCCCAATAACATTCCACAGCTCGAGGATGTGTCGCGCTTTCTCAAGAGTAAGTGGCCATAGTTTGTCTTACACCTTTCTGGCGTCAGACTCCTGAACTGTTCTCTTTCTCAGAGCGTACTGGATTCACCATCCGTCCAGCGGCTGGGCTGCTCACGGCTCGGGACTTTCTCGCCAGTTTGTCCTTTCGCGTCTTTCAGACCACCCAGTACATGCGACACCCGTCCAATCCGCATCACAGCCCGGAACCGTAAAAATCAAGTTTTTCTAGATGATCTTTTGTTTTCTTCAACTTCCCATTTCACCCTGATTTTTCCAGTGATGCCATCCACGAGTTGCTGGGCCACATTCCCATTCTGGCGGATGAAAGTTTGTTTTCAGTCTAGTGCGTGTTCCCAGTCTTCCGAGTAATTTATTCGCCTGGTTTGCTTTCAGGCTTTGCTGACTTTTCGCAGGAAATTGGACTCGCTTCACTGGGCGCCTCGGATGAAGACCTGGAGAAGTTTGCTACGGTAACAAAACACAAAAAGTGAACTGATTAGAAATCGAGTACTGAGTATCTGATTGTTCGACAATACCCTCCCTACCTCTCACTTCCCGTGCAGCTGTACTGGTTCACGGTAGAGTTTGGCTTGTGTCGGGAGAACGGCCAGATTCGCGCTTACGGCGCCGGGCTGCTTTCCTCCTTTGGCGAGCTGAAGCACTCACTCTCCGACAAGCCAGAACTGCGCAACTTTGAGCCGGAGAAGACGGCCATTCAGCCATACCAGGATCTGGACTACCAGGATATATACTACGTCGCTGAGAGCTTCGACGATGCCAAGGAGAAGTTTCGGTGAGTTTTAAGGACATTGGATGATGACTACTTTCTACTAAATTATGACTTTATTTTCAAATCCAGCAAATACGTAGCCGAAAAGTTGCCCCGTCGTTTTGACGTCTACTTTGATCCCTTCACCGACCGAGTGCATGTCGTCGATTCGGTGAACAAACTGGAGCGACTCATCAGCAAGCTGTCCAATGATGTGCACACTCTCAACTCGTGCGCTCGAAAGCTGAAGAAGCACTCGGAAGAGTGATTGATTGAATACATCTTCCATGTTTTGTTTGCTCTGGTGGTGAGAGTTTTTTGTGTTTTTCCTGTTAGTATTCCCAACAAAGTGTTTCTATTTGCCGTTGAACTTTAGGATCAGAAGATTAGCAAAGTTAATCCCTATACGTTTGTTCAAATTGTTTGGCTATGTTTGGCAGTGTTCATGTGTTTTGCCGTGAGATAACATTTAATACTGGTTCATGTAGTACAAGAAAAGTGTTGACTTAATAAAAGAAATCGTTAACTGTTTCATGCCTCTACTTATTGTCAACTGAGATATCACATCTACAATCATTCTCTAAAAAAATTGGGAACTATTATCTCGTGAAACTGATAAAAGAGTGGATTAAGTACAGTGACAGGGTCAGTCTGCGGGTCAGCCACGATGAACAGTAGATTGGCGTCACTGTAGACTCGGCGCAACTTTAAGAATCCAATAAGATGGCGGTAAATTGCAGCTGAACAGCGAGCACAGCCGCCTATGACCGTAAACTGACACTCACACTTGAAGATGGGCCGATTAAAGGTGATCTCCTCAACATTGGGAAAAATGTGGTCGAGAAATCGCATGCGAGTAACCTTCAATTCAATGCTCAAGTGCAGTCTTTTGACGTTGGGCAACTGCACCAGACGACGCTGATAGTTGCGTGTGGTGATTTTGATAAAGGGAAATACTACTGGAATTTCGAAGCCTAGGGGGACTAGTTCATTGAGAGTGGCTAATCGAAGATTGGTCAAATTAGGCAACCGACTAAAATGGGGGAGCATCTTCATTAATTCGCAATCAGAGTTCAGTATGAGATCAAGATGAGTCAAAGAGGGAAAGTTGTCGCACACGTGCTTTACATTTTCAAGCGAAACAACGTTCATTGAAAGCTGTTTCAGAGCAGGAAAAGCTCTGTCAAGTTTATTCGACTTTAGCCAAGGACTGACAAAGTGCATGCTTTCCACTTGATCGCCAGCGCTTTGCAAAGCTGCATGCCAGTTGTAGTTGTCGTTGCGGTTAAAGTCGCAGTGAAAGATGGTTCGCAGTTGTTTAAAATGAGGCAACATGAAATCGGTGTCAAATTCAGCGCCGAGCAGGTAGAGGTGTCGAAGGTTAAACCTCTCTATCATCATGACCACCTGGTCTTGAACTTCATAATCAATAAGCACTAAGTGTATGGGGAATATTATAGTCAGTTGGGACAACTGCTCTTGCCAGCTGGTAAGGAAGAACATCAAATCTTCCATTTCCGTCGGACTTTTGTACAAGTCAAAACTTTCCACAAGAGGCATTTTTTCAACCAAATATTCGATGGTTTCTCTATTCAGGCCATCTTCGTCGAACCACAAAGTATTTTTTGCGTTAAAGCGATTTTTCAAAAATGTCAAACTTCCATATGGAGCGAGATCAACTCCTCGAAAGCAAACGCGCAGGGACTTTTGAGCTCTAAACGTCAACTCAGCGACATTTTTCCACTTTCGACATATAATTTGCAGGCGAAACACTAGTGCAAGTGACTCAATTTTGGTGAATATTTTCACCAAAAGTTCATTTGGCAAACTGTTGATATTCATTGTGGTTCTGTGAGGTCGATGACAGTTTGCACGTGCTGAACGAGTCACTGAAAACAGCAAACGATTTGAATAGGTCATACAACCTTGAGTGTCACCTAGTCTTACCTCAGCTCATCGAGTTACAGCTCATGTCAGAATGATTTTGATTCAGTGCACACCTAGCTCAGAGAAGCTATGAGGCTTATAAAATCACTGCAGAAAACTGATCAGACATCAAGTCTAGCTCAAACGAAAAACGTAAACAACACTGACTTTGCGCATGGCCCACCGCTAATGTTTTTTTCTGAAACTGTACATGTGATACTGAACTGGACTTGAAGTGATCTCTGCGAACATCGTCAAACCCCTGCACATATCTCCCAATCCCCATCTTCTACCTCTTTCGTAATGTCTGCCCTCTCTGCACTAGTGTGAAGGATGTGCGATCCCTCGTCTCCCTCTCACCAAAATTCCATCTCTACGGACTCATCCTCATTGACTACTCTCCCCAACGTCCATTCACCACCACCACAACCGCTACAACTACCACAAAGAAGCATCTCTAAGGAACAACTCAAACGCCTACCTGAACTTGGGCCTATTCTGAATTTTGATAGTAGTGAAGATGCGAAAGAAATCAAAATTTCTGCTTCTGAGCCCTGCAAAGCCCAATCTGACTTGATGGCACCGTTAAAGGCACCCGATAACGGCACTTCAAACGATGATGAAACTGCACTCAACGATATTGTAAATCATGGCGACCAGCATATGGGGACCGAAAACATAACTCACAATCAGGGGCACGAAAATGCGGCTTTTGATGAAAATCCGCTTGTCAACTCCAACTCAAGCGATTTAAACCTCGCAAAGTATCGCAAAAGAGCAAACTCAATTTCAGTCGGCAACCAGAAAAAGTCGAATGCTGTTATAGTGAAGAAGCAAGCTCCATCCTTGTTGATTATTGAAGCATTAGTATGGAACATCTGCAGTTTACACGAGAAGGACTTCGAAAAACGTCGAAAGATGTTCATCAGTCTGTGTCAATCGCTGTCTCATTTCAATGTACTTGGTGAATCGTACAAAGAGGAAAGTTTACTTCCTTTGAGAGACAAAATTTCATCAATGTTTAATGCTGAAGTATGTCGATTGAGATCAAACGGTCAGATAAATAGCGGGTCCACAAACTTCCATTTGCCTCTTCCCGGACTGGACTTGAACTTCTTGAGCGACTCACATCATAGTAGCCTGTCGGACACCAATCGTTACATCATTGAGTTTGAAGAGATCGACACCATTTCCAGAGGGGGTATTTACAATTTGTGATCAATTTTGTTTCCAATATTGATTAACTTAATTATTTTCTAGGTTTTGGTGTGGTGAAGAAGGCTAGGCACCGTTTCGATGACACATTATATGCTGTCAAGGAAATTTCATTAAAATACAAAAACTCAGAAAGCTTTTCGCAGATTATGCGAGAAGTGAAACTGTACGCTAATCTGGAACCTCACCCAAACGTAGTAGCCTACAAGACGGCTTGGATTCAAAGTTGGAATGTTCAAAGACGAAAATCTACTCATGGCGGCCGGGCTCGTTCATCGTCCAAAACCTTTCACAATTCGCGTTTTCAGGAGCTGTTTAGCGAAGATGACATGAACGAGGAGGCGGATGAGGAGAACTCTCAGTGTGCCTCCACCGAAGAAAAGTCCTCTAACTCTAACCTCAGTTCACAGAGTAGCGAGTCTGACGACGAAGACACAAATGGAGGAAATGATCAGTTTAACAGTGATTCGTCCAAGTACACCGATTCCCCGCCATGCAATCGCAGTGCAGACAGCTCTGACAAGTCTGACGACTATATTACATTTGAGGCTTCTCAACGAACTGAAGTATCGGCCTTGAGTGTCAATTTTAGAAGATCGGCAGTTGCTGAACATCTCAACAACAGTTCTAGCCAAAACGACGACGACGAAAGCTCCAATGAAAACGATGGTGAATGCTCTGAAAAAGATGATAATGACGAGGACGCGGAAACAGACATTACCGTTGAAGAGTTTTACTACCAAAAGAGTGTCGTTGCAAAGAACGTTACCTTTTGCAACTCATCCGATTTAATGCAGATTGACCGACCTTTTAGTGCCCACCTGTACATTCAAATGGAGCTGTGCGGAATGAATTTGCGCCAGTACCTGGACAAGCGGAATGCGCGCATCAGTAGCTGCCTGTCCTCCGGTGACCTCCTGGACCACGTTGACGTCACCCTGGAAAGCCATCATTTTGAGCAGATCCTCAACGGCGTTCAGTACATTCACTCGCAGAACATGATCCATCGCGACCTGAAGGTTTGTGCACTTCTGTGTTTTAATTTTTATATTTTTCATCCAACTGATTTTTCACTTTACTTAAGCCTCATAACATTCTCTTCAGCTTAGACGGAAAGCGGCTGAAGATTGGCGACTTTGGTCTGGCCACAGTTCACCGACACAAACAGCAGGAGGCGGCGGGTGCAGCGGCGAGTGAACTCCTCGCTGAGAAGCGGCGCCTTGCTGTGATTCAGAAGGATTCGCAACAGCTAGACGAGTCGCACACCAAGAATCTAGGCACCGCTATCTACGCGGCGCCTGAGCAGCGGGATGAGTTTTGCCGTGTGAGTTATGACCATCGCGTGGACATTTACAGCCTGGGCATCATTCTCTTTGAGCTCTTCTATCCCGTCTTCACCGACATGGAGCGCATTGAACTTTTGAAGGAGCTAAAAAAGAATAAGAAGCTGCCGGATAGCTTCACTGCTCGCTGGCGCAAACTAGGCGATTTGATATTCCGCCTCACTAGTCACTCTGCCAAGGCTCGGCCAATGTCAGTTTCGGAAATATCAATTCTATTCAAGCACTCGCTTCTCTACCCGAATGACCCATGGCCCAGTGAGCTGACTACTACCTCCATTGACCCTGACACTGCCATCACTGGTACGACCACGATGACCACTACCACCGCCACCACCATTACAACGGTTGAAGAGGAAGCCTTCTCGGACGTTGTCTCTTTCACATCACGGCCCTACGTGACTGAAGTATTAATGGAAAATGAACACCTGAAGAGGCTCATTGCGGAGAAGGACGACCGCATCAGAGAACTGGAGCAGATGATTGAGCAGATGAAGAAGAAGAAGGGCGTCGGCCACTGATACTGATACTATATTGAAACTGAAACTTAACTGACTTTGCTCATCACGCCTTGATTTATAATCTTATCTATTCTCTTCTCTTCTCTTGTGATACTATGTGACTAATGCCAACACAGTTTGTGCACTTCTGTGTTTTAATTTTTATATTTTTCATCCAACTGATTTTTCACTTTACTTATACCTCCTTTTACACCACACAAAGGATGCTGATGCGAAATTGATTTCACCACTGGCAAACTCAATTACTCAAATTTCTTTCCTCAATAATCTCTGTCTTGAATTAAAATCTCTTCACCCCCGCTGAGCTCCTTTACAGTTGAATGTCCCAAAAGTGGTAGAGTCGCTCGGCAAAGGCGGTGCTCTCGTCCTTTGCTCGGAGGGGACCCCGGGACCCAGAAGAGGCAGAGTTGATGTTGCCGCCATCGGAGAGGACGGCCGCCAACTCCGGGGGCATCGATTTGCTGTTGACCGCCTCGAGGACGGCAGTCTCGATGAGCGTGGTCATCTCGTCGAGCTTCTCCTTGGCCGCCTTGAGGAAGCTCGCCATCGAGGTGCCCTTCAGCTTGTGGTAATCGATGAAGAGGTCGGTGATGATGCCGTAGATGCGGTCCAGGCCGATGAGCACGTCCTGTCGATTCGCCTCGGTGGACTCCGGTCGCCCTGAAGATGATGAAGAGGAGCTTTTGGCAGACCTCTTCACCTCTGCCTCCTTTTCTCCTGCTTCCTTCTCCTCGAGATTGAGATCGGCCAGCAGCTGACTGGCAATGTCTGCGTCGCTGCTCTGCAGATCGCTGATCGCCTCAAAAAGGTCCTGTCGCTGCTTCTCAAGAATGAGACGCTTGATCTTCGGATAAAGGTGCCGGAGGATGACGGCGATGCTGCGTTCGGAGATTGACACCGAAATTTCAATGGGAATCGACTGACGGGTGGCCTCCCGCGTTAGAAAGTCCTTGAGAATGGACACTGTAGAGACGTTGTCAGAGGTGATGCTGATGGTGCCGCGGCCGCAGTTGACGGTCAGTATGGAGCGCGTCATCGTGGAGGTGTAGTAGAAAACCTCCGATTCGACGCCTTCCGTGCTCAGCGAGAGCTTTTCCGGTATTTCGGGAATGTTCATGCGCAGCCAGGTGTGGGCGTCGTTGATGCCAAAAGCGCCCGTCATTACCAGCGAGTTGGCAAACTCGATGCTGGTGTTCGAGTGCTGGCGTTTGTGCAACGCCAGCGGCTGTATCTCATAGGAACGCGTCAGACAGCTCTTGGGGGTGATCCGCGAAACGACGTACACGGACAGCGTCCCGTGCTGACCTTCCACCGGCCGGAGGCGAATCTCCAGACGGGTGGTGTTGGCCTGACAGCGAAAGGTGGCCAGCATCTCACCGGGACTGCTAGCACTTCCCCCTCCTCCTTCTTCGGCAAAATTAGGAGGATCGTTGAAGCTGATGACGGCAGAGTTGCGCTCGCAGTCGATCAGGTCAAGGCCAATGTCGCAGTGGATGAAGACGACGTCGATGGCTACCTCCACTTCAAGCATCAGCACGTAGGAGGCGTCTAAAAATAGGAAAGATTAGTAAGGATCAAGACTAAAAATACTCCACTGCTTACCATTGTGAAGAACAAAGGAGTCGTTGATGGTGAAGAAGGGCAACGCAGAGAGGTTAGTGTCCTTCATGAACTCACTGACGCCCTGACTGGAGGTGTGCTTCTCGTACTTCTGCCGTTCAATGTCGAGTTTCTTCTCCAGCTTTTCGCACTCCTCCTTCAGCGTCTCAATTCGGTTGGCATTGTCCTTGCTGATGATCAAGTAGTTGGGATTGAGTTGTCGCATCTGCGTGAGCACCTCGCCGTGTTTTACCAGCCCAAAAATCAGCCCGGTGAAGGTGGAGCAGAGGAGGACGCAGCTGTCGGCGGTGCCGTCTTTGCCCGTCACCGGCAGAATATTGGTCACACTCTCGCCGCAGCTGTACACCTCCAGCAGAGTCGGCGGGACGTTCAGATCGACGCTCTGAACGCTGTCCTCGTCGATGGACTCGCTCAGTCGCCAGATCTGAAAGAGATGGAAACAGTTTTTTACTTACAATAAAGTAAACAAACACATGAAAACTCTCACCTCAACTGAACCATCAGAACGGCCGACGTAAAACTCTGAGCCGGTATCTGCAAAAACCAGACAAGTCACCGGCTGTTTGATGGCATTCACCGGCACCTCCCACTTGTGCAGTGGCTCTAGTTGGTTCTTGTCGACAAAGCGGAAAGTGACCAGGGCGATTTTGCCGTCCAGTGTTCCATAGCACAGGTGAACGTCTTCGTTTTTGTTAGACTTTGCTTTGGAAGAGGCTGCTGATGCTGTTGTCGTTGATGCATTCGGTATCTCTCCATTGCCAATGTTGCCATTGGCCAGAGATGGCTTGCTGAAGGTGGGCGCAATCTGCACTACACTGGGTATGCCGCAGATTTCCACCTCGAAGCTGCAGGTGGAGTCTTTGAGAACACGAAGTAGACGGTCTTGGCACGCTAGCACGGGGACTGAAACAGATTAAGAAGAAATTAGTTGCGGATTCTTATCACATCTTACCGCGTACTTGTTTTTCGATTAAACCTATCTTCGAGCATAATCATATCGTTGATCCTTTCCGGACAAACGTAGTAGTGACGACTTTTCACCACCGAGTTAAAGGCGGAACTGCTCTTGTTGGACGTGGGCAAACTGAAGTTAGAGCCTCCGCCACCTGAATTAATCGACTCGCTGTTGATGAGGTAGCTGTTGTAGATGTACTGTCCCACGACGAAGATCTCATCCGGCCAGCGCATCTTAAACAGCTTAATCGGCTCGGTGAGGTTGTTCAGCTCCAGACAAAAGAACTGCTTGCCCTTTTTGTTGTAGCCGCGAATCGTCGAGGAGCCCAGAGCGGCGAGAATGCGCGAGGAGCTGCTGCCGCTGCCGCTGAACAGCTCGACGCAGTTGATCTTCGAGTTGGGTCCTGAAAGAATGGAAATTTCTTACTGAATAGACCAAATTCCTCAAAGGTTACCTGGCAGTGTCTTGAAGACCGTCTCCGTCTGATTGGAGTCCGTCCGCAGACTGAGCAGATGCAACGACCCAGAGTGGTCGCCGATGACCACCTCAGCTGTCTGCAGTCCACCACCACCACCACCACCTCCACCACCACGGACAAGCTTGAAGGCATTCTTGGAGGTGAGGCCCACCTGGATGTAGTCGATGCGGGAGAATTTGCTATTCTGCTGATTTTGCATTATTCTTCACCACTCGACTGAACTGCGGCAGCGACCACCGGGAGAAGAAAGTCACTGCCAGTCACACACAGTTAGCTTTCTCTTTCACTCTCTCCCGAGCAGCACAAACCTGACGACCACTTTTGGTTGTTGCAGCCGAGCTATTCTCACGGGTAAAATATGCTAGCGACACGCAATGCTGGCGACATTAGGCAGACACTCGTTGCCTGGCAACGGTGGCGGCGGCGATGGCACTAAAAGTTTCAGTGACAAAAACACACACATTAACGAGTAGAATTTCAAATTGAAGGGAAACACTCTCTTGCTCCTATTACCTGCACAACAGGTAAAAATAAAAAGTTTTAATAACTAAACAAATTTGCAAAACGCAGCAGCAGGGTCGGCTGAAGTTGACCTGCTCCTACCCCGGAGAGTTCCAAAAAGTAGAGTTAAGGGGAAGTGCTGGAACAGTTGCTGCTGCTGCTGCTGCAAAGATGATGCAGGCAATCGTTTTGCCCTGCCAACTAGTTGCTGCCGCTGGGCAGCGAAGAGGTTTTTGAGTCCTCAAGGCCCGAGGCGGCAGACTGGGCCGCATTGACGACGGCAGCCGCCCCTGGCTGCTGCTGACCCTGTTGCTGCGGTCGGACCTTGCTGATGGCCTTGTTGGCGGTGTCCTTCACCTTGTTGGCCAGATTGGTGGCCGAGCCTGAGATGGCGTCCACCATTGGCTTGGCGCGCTCCAGTCCGCGCTTGCCCAGGTCGCTGGCCGAGTCCAGCGTCTTGTCGATCATCGGCTTGGCGCGTTCGTAGCCGCGCTTGCTCAGGTCAGTGGCGGACTGGGCGACGGCGGCCACGAGCGGCCCGGCACGCTCGTATCCCTCCAGGCCGACCTCTGTGGCGGCGCCCATCACTGCGTTGACCGTCTCCGCCATGGTGCCGTCCTGCACCGAGCGACAGGCGTAGTAGAGGGCGATGCGGGTGAACTCCCAGAAGGCGAGCACGCCCAGGGCGTACACCAGCAGCAGCAGCTTGCTCAACAGCCCATACTCCTCCCAGCTGCTGGTGTAGAGGAGGTGCATCAGGTGCAGCCACTGCAGCGGACTGGTCAGCAGGTACAGCACCAGATTGTCCCAGTAGCGGTCTAGCAGCTGGCGCAGATTGCCGCCCTCCTCCAGGTAGTGCAGGGCCTTCGGTTTCAGCCACTCGTCAAAGGAGAACATGATCGGCTCGGGGATGATGCTGTTACTGCTGCTTCAGGCGTTCAGACGATTAGCGGTTTTTTTGTTTGCACAACGGTTGAAATGGATCAACCAACAACAGTCTTGAGAAGGTGCAGAGGTGAGCTTGATTAGCTGCAGAAAAACCAGGGCGGCTAGTGACAAGGTTGCAATCACAACAATCTAGCCCTAAAACATACAATTGCCAATGTGGTGTCAACATTAACGTGGCAAAGGTTGTAAAGTCAATGATGGCGATTGTTGGAAAAACTTCGAATTTCTGTTCAAAGAAAAATTAAATTGCTGAAAGTGACAAACAATTGTTTTTTGCTTTTGTTGACGCATTTACATTGGAAAATAAAGGAGAAGAAGAAAGGTATTTTTCTTAATGTTTGTGCAAGTTTATTATTTGTACAGTAAGTAAATGTTCATCAAAAGAGTTGTGGCAAGCAAAATGAGATTTCAT
>JAALOO010000971.1_pt1 | contig 12140 bp, 10 predicted proteins | sample 7257641 | NCBI WGS metagenome assembly JAALOO01 (sample SAMN14085613, study PRJNA598686) | mite metagenome | biome: ENVO:01001000; feature: ENVO:01001002; material: ENVO:01001226; isolation source: single female mite from University of Michigan culture on fish food culture... ... | reverse complement strand
GGGGAGAGAGCGAGAGAGAGAAGTGGCGTTTCAGCGACAACTCAGTCGAGAGCAGTGGCAACAAATGCATGAAACCAGCTGCTGAATAGCACAGGCAGATATTTGCGATTGCACTCATTGTGCACATTAATCATGGCAGCGGGTGCATAAGCATGGGAACAATGCCTTCAGAGTTTCGCAGAGAGAAACGGTGCTTGCAAGTTGCAATGCTCCTCTGACGGGCTCCATGTCTGTCTGCGTCTATGTCTGTGTATCCCCTGCTCTGAGAGTGTGAGTGTGTGTGGCCAGCGTGTTGAAGGCTGCTGCTGACGTTGACGCTGTCCCAGCAGAAAGAGCAGCGCCAAATTCAAATTGCAAACATTTGCTGGCAAAATTTGCTAGACCCAAGATCATAGTGGCTCAAGTTTATCGCACAGGAAACAGACGTGCACAGTGGAAAAGGGTCGAGAGAGAAGGCAGAGAGCGAGAGCGAGAGTGAGAAAGGAGCCAGCGCACGAGTGCCGTTGAGCAAACAAAGTTGCGGGCTCAATCGGTCGATCGACCGAATTAGGCGATAGCACTATGATTAATGCGTGCATGATTGGTATGATGGGCACACACATTGTGCACGCTAGCAATAATCGCAAGAGCTCGTCTCAGCTCAATTCAATTTAAGCCCGATAGCGTCCTCGTCGTCGTCGAGCGGAGACGAGCGCAGAAAGGACCGGCCAGAGCCAGAGAGCAGCAAGCAAAGCCAATAATGGTGGCACATACATTGCCAACAACAAAAGCGACTGACGCGACTGCTTCTGCCGACTGCTCCGTCGGCACTTGCACTTCTTCCAGCAACAGCAGCAGCACTGGCTGGTCTCTGCGAAGCGCCCCGTGGAAGTGTAGTCGCCGCCGCCGACCAAGAGAAGCAGTGTGTCTCGGCAATGTAAACCTAGCCAGGGCAATTGGCGCTAGAAGTCGTCGGGCGGCAGTGTCAGCGTGGAACGATGCGCATGCTAAAGGGCGACACAGTGTGTATGTGTTTGTGCAGTGTCGCTGTGTGACTGGGCAATGGTGAAGGACCAACTCAGTGGCAGTGTAACTTCTGCGTGGACACCAAGTGAATTGCCGGGTAGTATAGTTGCATCGGGCAGTTTCAAAGCTGGGCAGAAGAGAGAGTCGCCAGAGAGAGTGTGTGTCTGGTAAGGCTCAAAAGCCAATTGCAATTGCCAACTGGCAACAAATGCACAGAGCCAGCTAGACCAGTGCACAATAAAAATGGGCTTAATTACTGCAGAGAGTGCAGAAATAATCAATCGAGGCTGTGGAGGCACACATTGTCAGTGCCTGCTGCAGCGGCAGAGTGAGGGCGAGTCTCTTTCTCTGTGCGAGAGTCTGTGTCCTCGCGGCTGACGCAGGCCGTTTGACATCACAAATGTGCGCATAATTCACAGCAATTCATTAATAATCAGAGGCATCGTAAAGTGGGCTCAGACCAGTGTGTGCGGGCAGCGCAATTGACGTTTCTCTGCCAGCAGTGAGCAGTGTCATAAAGCGGGCGAGGGCGCAGAGGAAGCGAGCGCACAGCAATGACCCTTAAGCTCGACAGCGGCCAGAAAAGTTGACACAGACAAAGGTTGACGGGGAGAGCAAGCAAGGACACCGATCGCCCGTAGGATTCACCAAATCAAACGAACGAAAGCTCGTCGTTGGTTGAGCTATGTATAAATCTATATATTATACACCGAGTATTCACTGTCGATTGGCGGTCATTACTGGAGGGACAATTGATTCCACCAATAGCGAGAAGTCTCGAGAAGGTCTGATCGCAGTGAATTTCCGGAAAACACTGCTGGGCCCAATTGTCCAGACACACTTGAAAGTACTGTGAGTTTGGGTGAAAATGCGCCAGTGCGCTTGTAGCCAGTACAGCGAAAGTCAGCGCTGTCGTCGGTTGCCGGTTGTGCAGTCGTCTGTCGTCTGGCTCTACACTCTGAAAATGGCCGGGGCGTGGGACAGAGTGAGGCGCAAGTCGAGGCAGCCACAACGCCAAGCTAGCTCGTATTGTATGACGAGTAGATGAAAGACAAGCGGTGATCGATCTGGTCACACATCGCACTTGCATGCTGACGCCTGAAGGTCACAACGGCCATCAATTGCTGCGTGCTCTGACATTTTAAAGTATATTTTTTATTATACTTTGCAGTGCTGGCAAATAATTTTCAAAAACTACCAAGGTGCAGTGATCATCGACGTTGGTTAGACAATTATCGAGTTTACCGAGAAGGAGGATCTCCTAGTGGAAGTAGTGTGTATAGTATCTTAAGGAAAGAGCAGGCAAGGTAATGCCAGTAAGCGTGAAAAATAAAACGTAGCTCGAGGTACGTGCGCTGCGCTGGTACATGTAGAGAAGACACGCAGCGATCTGACTGTAGTTCAAATTGCTTAGTTTGCCGTTTCTAACTGCAAAAGGGCCTCAAGTTGACGTAAAGGCCATTTAAAAAATTAGCTGCCATAAAGGAAAATCGATTGACAGCCATAGCCAGCAAAACCCCTCAAAGGCCAGGTGGTGAAGCACAGTAGCAGATACTCTGCTGGCAATCATCATATGTCCAACTCAGGAATTTACTCAGTACCTCCTCGTCACAGTATGCAATTTAAGAACGGAGAAAAATGGTGATTCAGGCAGGCAAAAAGGTCGAGAGAAATGATAATAGAAGCTATTGCAAAAGACAGCAACGCAAGGACGCAATGGGCGAGCCGGGCACAGAAAGGACACGCATATGACACAATTGACGAAGCAGCCACACTACCACTACATGGCGTATATATCTGCATCGAGAGGACAAAGACTGCCCGGATGCAAGGCTATCATAGACAACAAAATAGTATGAGATCCAAAGGACGAGGTGATAGGGACAAGCTAGAAATTAAGGTGTGTACTGCGGCTGTTTGCGTTAAGCAGAGTATCACTGTGTTTGACAATGAGCATTGTGGACAAAACAAGAGTTACTCATAGTTCTAGCAATCTAAATTGCCAACTCAAAGCACAGACTGCAAACAGAGTTATCGCTACATACTTGTAAGGTAACAGAAAATCTAGTTGACTCAATGCAAACAGCCAAAATAGAATTGGCGTGACAAAGGAACATTTCGAAACCTTCTTGGTAGGACGACTCACCTTTTGTGATAATATTCAGATAGTTGAAGAGAAGATAGGTGAACTTAAAACAAAAAATGGGCACTGAAAGGAGCACACTTTGTGGGGCGATTGCAACGCAAAGATAAAGATTGAGCACTTGCAGTACGATTAGTTATTCAAAACTAAACGTTGTTTTGCTGCAGAGGCCGTGTTGCTAATTATTACATTTTTGGTAAGCAGATGGTGAACAATGAAGTATGCAGTTTTCTCGTCACTCGTCTGGTAATTTCACTGTACGACGGCAAATGCCCCGTAAATACAAAGCGTAGGGAGCTCAATTAATATTGGCCGACTTGCTTCGACGTATTTCTTATGCTACAGTCACGCTGCAAGGCTGCTGCTGTTGCTGCTCCTTCAGAAGTGCTTCCAAATGAAGCGTTTGTACTTTTGCTTGTACTGCCGATGGATGTCCAAGGGTAAAACTAGGGGGATGAAGAGTATCACAAAGCAGAGATGGTGATGGTGGTGATGGAGGTGATGGAGGGGGTGGAATCAGGTGAAAGATGAGGTGGCGGTGACGAGGCGTGCAGATATCGACGCGTGGATGGAAGACGTCTGGTTGCGCTGGGCTCTGCGCTCAAAGCCGCCAAAGCTGTGGACGAGGCCTAGGGACGCGAGAAAGGACGGTATGGAAGCGCCATACTCTCCCCGACAAAGAGGTGACTGGAGACCCGAGGAGCGTCGATCTCTGGCCGCTTCAAGCAGACTGAGCACAATGAAAACACTGGTGCTCACGGTGCAAATGCAGACAGGCAGCGAATCCAAATTGTCCTACTTTACTGGGAGCAACGCTGATGGGAAGGCGTCTCTTACAGGCTCTGCGCGATTTTGCGCCGAACAAAACCCTGCAAGGTGGGCCGCAGCGGGCAGCACTGTAGCTCACATGTACTCATCACGCGCTATCTGAAAGGGGCGACAGCGCACAAAATGGCGCCTCCAACTTTCTGGAACAGTCGCGCTCGTCGAGACTCCGCCCTCTTCTGCAGCTCTCTCCATTCAATGAAATTGCGGGGCGCAGTCGCACATTGGCGTTCTACTGGAAGCGCGCAACTTGAAAAATGTGCCACTCAATGCGAATACATCAATGATTCTAATGTTTTTTGTTTCCAAAATTTTTTTTGATGTGACAGTTACTGTTTTTTGTATTGATGAAGTTTTACTCACTCAGTGTGAGCGAAAACTGGTAACTGTTTGCCGTTTGGTCGCCGCCCCGAGACCAATTTAAATGCCCTCTTGGTGATTTCTTTCTTGTGGCCCAGATGGCGATAGAGGTTTTTAAAAGGACCCGATAAAGTTCCTATCTTGAAGAATAGTCTGTAAAGCGATTGTTAACATAAAGTTTTACTATTTCAGGATTTCTAAACTGTGAAAAAACTGTAAAAAATTGAATCTTTTACATATCAAAAACTTTGTAAACATGACTGTTTTGTCCCTCAGCCACTTTATACACCGGTAATTATTTCCCAAATCATCAATGACTAAACATCTAAAGTCCACTTAGTAACACACCTCAAATCCCTAGTGTGCTACTTGTACTTCTCGAAACCAGCTTTCAGCACTGGCGCCCAAAACTACGCGCCAACTGTCGGCTGTCCTTGTGATGAGAATAGCGGCATACTGCTGGGGAACAGGCAGATGCCCCCAGTGCCCCTCGCTGTGTTACGCTGACTGAAGAAAACAGACGGACAAATCTCCCAACACAGTGCCCCTTTCGGGGCAGAGACGCACCCCATTGGCGTCTGCTCTTAGAAAGAACTCCATAGGATTCACATTTCTGCTTTTTGAGAATCGACATTTGGCCAACCAGGTCAATGGTTGATTTGGTTTGAAATGGCAAAATGTAACTGAAATTACTCTTTTGACATTAACTTTATTGGAAAAAAACCCAATTAAATAACGAACATTGCAAATGCCACATTTTAGTTTTACTCACATGCTCCTATGCTGGTGCATTGCCATGACACTGGTCCCCCTGTTCCTCTCGTCCTCAAACTGTACAAACCCATCTCATGTAAGCCATTTGGTGGCATTCGCTTAGTAGTATCACCCGAGTACTCATCTCCATCTATGTTCCTTTCTGATCCCCCTTCACCAATAAGCGGCCCCACAGCCTTCAGTTTAACCTAATTAGAGAATTTGGAAATACTTTGAGGGAAATTGAGATCGACAGCCAACCGGCAAGTAGGGGAGAATACTAGCCCCATATAAAAAATGTTATTTGACATGTTTTCGTGCTTTGGTTGATTATTTTTATTGGATTTTTATCAGTTGATTTAGTGCGCCAACCAGCAGAAAGGGCACTTGGCAACAAGCGCACTGTAGGTGCAGCCGAATCGGCTAATTTGCAAAGTACTGCGCACACACACGCACAGCACAGAAGACAGAAGGCTGCAGAAGGAGGCAAGCAAGCAAGCAGGGAAGCAGAGAGTGATAGACGACAGAAGAGTGCTGGGGCTCCGAGGCAAAGACAACAGCAAAACACTGTGTCTCGGTGTCAGGTCAACTGCGTCCGCTGTCGCCGTCGCTGGTGCATGGACCCCTCGGACTAGCCGCACTGGCTCCCAAGCCGGGCGTCCTCGCCGCTCGTCTGCCATTGTCAAGACGCCGTATCGCCGTGTTCGGAGTGTAAACAGAGCCCATAAGCTTATCAGAAGCACACCAGTGCTGCACCAGTGTCTGCAGACCAGTCAGTCAGACAGCACAACACAACCAGACACAGACACAGGCACACACTTGAAGCACTGTGCGATTAAAACCTCATCTTCACTTTTCTACATTCAAGCTGCATTGCCTTGGAACCGACTCTCCATCCCGGAACAATGACTTCTTAGCTCAACCCAGCTGATTTCTAAAATGAGCCAAACATTTTTTTGCCATTGTCTCAACGTGACCATTCGCGGAGATTTAGCTGGTCGACAGCAGGTCAACGATTCCATTCCGGGCGAACTCCAAAGCGAGTCCTTCAAAGCCGCTACGCTTCTCGCTGTGAAAGCCGATGACATCAAAGTTGTAAGTACTCTTTCTTGAAATTCCGATTTCAGAACACTTTGACATTCTTGCTTTTGCCCACTTTAGAACCATAACTACCTGAGCTTGAAGCGCAATATTTCCAACTGGCAAATTAACTTTTGTGCAGTTTGCGAGAAAGAGACGCATGCCGTTCTCCTGGGAGGTGATGACTCAAGTGGCTTAGTCCTCGTGAGCTCTCATTGCTCGGTAAGAGTTCATTCGACTTCTATTTTCAACATCTGTAATAAATCTGATTCTTTTACAGAACAACATTCAGGAGATGGATATGATTATGGCTGATCCAGCGTATTCAGCCATTTTCGGTATTCGAATTGCCCAAAAGGAATCTTACCGAATTCCGGGCGAGATGGGCAAGATTTTTTCCGGTGAACTAATGGTTGAATCTGCAATGTCAGAGGTGGAAATGGAGGCTTCAGCCAAAGTTAAGCAGTCGCTCTACATTGAACAAATCAAAATGGATGAACGCATAAAAGAGTATATTCGCAAGGAAAATGGCAAGTACGAAGAACTGTGCAAATCGGCTCAGAAGGAAAAGAATGACTTTATGAAAATGGTCGAAGCCATCAATCGAAGTCCTGAAATGATCGACTACTCGTTCGACAAAGAATCCACCTCAGAACTTAAAGTCGAAACCATCAGCTACAGTCACGAGAAGAAGGAGGACTTTTTTCTTGGCGAAGAAGCAAGCAGTAAGTTTAGTTTGTGTTTAACTTATCTTTCTTACACAAACGTTTTGTTTTAGTGTTTGAAATCAGCTCGGAGTCTTTTAGCAAGCAAACTGGCTCTTCTAAAGAAGGACTTTCATTTTCTAAGCGAGAGCTGCGATCGGCTGATTTTGACGGCCTCTTTGACATGGACGACATCGAAGGCGATAGCAAGGGATCACTTCTGAAAGGGGGCAATCTTTTCGACGATGATGAGGATACTGCTCAAAAGGAGGAGGATGCATTTTTGAGTAGTATGAAGGACTCTGAAGACTACGACCAAGTATTGCCACTAGCTGAGTCGGGCAACAACATCATGTCCAAAGACGGTGGTGTGCGCACTCGAAAGATGGCCTCTTCCGTCAGTCAGAACGTCCCCCTGGTTTTTCCGAGTCGACTTGGTGGCAACCCGGACCTCTATGGAAATTCTCTGCCCATCATGATTCCTCGCCATATGTCTGCCTTGACTGAAGACCATGAGGACGTAAGCTTTTACTGCTCACTGTTCACTTTGTATCTAGGTTTAATCCGTCACCTTTTATTTCCTTCCAGAACATAACTAACCCCAACGATTCGATTGCCGATCGAATCCAGAAACTGGCCCGAAGTGTTCGCAACAACGTACCGGAATTTCTCGACGACCGACCTCGTCGACGACTGAACACGGGTGATCTCGTAAAATCACGTAACTACTCTCAGAACCTCTAAGCAGCCACTTTGACACTACGGCACATCAACTGTGATGTGTCTTCTCTCCACCTATTGTGCCGCCATCGGCACAGGCCGGGCAGACAGGTGATCCGGTCTGACGCTTTTAACCCCAAGGGCATCATCCTCATCACTCCGCTCTATCCGCCATCACTTATTATTACTTTTATTCAGTTTTTATTGTTATTATTATGTTTCCTCCTATTGTCTGCCTTCCACCACCACCAGCCATCAGGCGCGCATTCAATATATAACCCATAACTTTTTTTCTCTAATCCTCGCCGGTTATTTCTCATGGCGACGTCCATGGGAAGTGTGTGCATGGCTGTGTATGGCTGTGCACGGTCACCGCAGACACTCTGGTGCCTGTGGTGTGATGTGTGTTGTGTCTGGGCAACGACACTGACTTGTCTGTGCGCTTGAGCCTTCTCGTTGTCACTGGCCACAATCTCCAATGCCTCTCTCTGCGTTGGACCTTGGTGCAGGCGAACCCACGGTGACTGCCGCAGCATCAGCACTGTGTGTGATGTCATGTCACCACTTACCTTCACTTTCCCTTTCCCTCTCCTCTGTAGCAGCACCCAATCTTGCCCAGTTGTGCAAACACAGCAATGCAAATGCGACTGCCTGTCATCTGACGTCTGCAACTGCATTTGACTGGTTATGAATGCAGGTACACAACTGCTGGCAATTGCTCAATCAATATAATACCCACCTGAGATACCAGAGTTGCACCTTTGCAGGCTAGCCAGTACCTGTCATCACTTCCATTGTTTACTTTCACACCATTCTCGTGTACACCTGTCTCTTGTTCTTTCTTGTAGCGGGTGCACAACCTAATCACTTTCACCTTACCAACTTTGCATTGCTCCATTTTAGTTAGGCCTCTGACTCCTTTTTTGGATCATCCAAAGATCAAAGCATAATGAGATCGACTGCACTGTCACTGTTTACCTTGCTGCTAATCCTCGCTCTCAAATCGGCAAACAGCGAATCCTCCTTCTCCTCTTGTCGGGACTTGCTGGAGAGACTCAGTGCCACAAAAACCGAAGATCAGCAGCACCAAGATCTGGTGCAGCAATACAGACAGTTACTGTGCCTTCTTGCCAAGCGAATGAAGATCGGCGAAGAGGTGGCACTGAGCAAGTGGCAAAGCAAAAAGGCCATCTTCGATCCAGTACGAGAAATGGCGATTCTGGCGGCGAGTGTAGCCAAAGCCAGCCACTACGGACTTGACAAACAATGGCTGACGACCTTTTTCGCCAATCAGATGAGAGCCAGCTGTTTGGTGCAGGAGCACATGTTCAGTCTGTGGAAGAGCAATCACCACAACTTGACATCAGCACCTCACGTCGACCTGATCGGCACAATTCGACCCCAACTGGACACCATCAATGCCCAGCTGATGGAGCTGGCAAAGAAAACCATATCACTTCGAGGTAGCGAGCAGTGCAAGTCGCTGACCACATCACTGCAGCCCAGTGTGAACAAAGAGTTGAAGTTTGATGGTGAAGAGGTGGAAATCTATCGGCAGTACGCTTTGCGTGATCTCTGTCTTGTTGTTACACTTCAGTCGAAGCATTGAGGCAGAATAAACCCATGCCTGCTGCAAGAGCACTGAGCATTGAGAATGTCAAGTTGTTGTGCAATCGAATGGCATTCAAAGAAAATGCCCTATCTCATCCTGTATCCGGATGGAAGAGTAACTGTGTTCTCTTTCTAATTCTGGTGGTAGTCACTTTCACTGGCAATGCATACAGACAGCGTTGCCAGTAGATGAGCAGGCTATCCCCACTATGAATCTGCTGCTCCAAGCCTCGCTCCTGCTGCCCTGTCTGCTGAGCAGTTTGCAGGAGATCAAAGGTCGTCCTCAAATAGTGCACTGGAATGAGGTGGGCAGCAGGCATCCACCTTTTGTCCACCACACTGCCCTCCGCGGGCCACCATCACCTTCTCACTCAAAGGATAAATGTGAAATTGAAATCTTCACTCGTGGCTCGTGCATCGTCAACAACAACCGCCTGAAGCCGCAGGTGATTTTGAATTTCGAGCACAAGCAGTACTCCCCGGACGGTAACGGGTCACCTTTACCAGCGAGCAATCAGCCCATCAATCGACAAGGTAACATATGTTGCAAGCAGCAAAAAAAATTGAAAGCTGACTTTGATGAATTGCCTTTTCACTAAATTAGATGTGAATCTGAACAAGTGGCGCATTGCCAATAACGACCTCAATCTAAAGCGAATGATTGCCAATGAGTTTGTGGTGCGCTTCGTTGACATGATGAAGCGTGAATACGGCCATCAATTTGAGCCGCTCGTTATTCAGGAGACGCAGTTTGTAAAGCTGAAACACTGGGGTGAGCTGTTGCCATGGCCTAAAACCTTTAAAAACCTAAAACTTCTGACAACATAAATGTCAAAAACTTTCTCAGGTGACGCAAACATCTATGACCTAAAGATCTTCGGACTGAAGCACCTTCAGCCGCTGGAGACGAAGCTGCTGGAGGATGGAGACAGTGGGAAGCCGTCTCAGTGGCGCTTCACTTCTATTCTGCACGTAGCCAATCTGACGGCGCACTTCAAGGTGGACGCCAATGTGAACAATAAGATAGTGATCAAGCACTGGCAGTTGATGCTGCTCATGGAGCGCTGTCAGCTGCTCGCCTCATTCGAAATTGACTTTGCCGCTCAAGTGCTGAAAATCAACTCGATGCACCTCAAGTCCTTTGACAACTTTCAGCTCATCTCGGAGACGCTTTCCTGGCCCTTCAATGAGATCGTGTCCAGTATTGTCAACGAGGAGAAGTACTACATCAAGAATGTAATCGAGTTGAACGCACAGAAGTACATCAACATGACGCTCAGTCAGCACTTTGATCTGAACGCCATCATGGACAAGATAATGCGCAATAGTTGAGGTGGTTTTTGTAAATACACATAGTAAATGAATGAAAATAAGTTTCCTTTTTATTGGACTTTGGGTGTTACTGCTGTAGGAGGGCAAACAGGAGAAAGCAAGGGAGAGTGAGAAAGACCAGAGTCAAATGACGACTCTCGACTCCGTTGAACATGGCGCACGTTTCCGAGTGGTACTTGTATCGTGAACAGTTGGACTTTTGCAGACTCAGTGCGTCAGCTGTAATGTTGAAAACAAGCGCTTGAAATTCGAGCAAGCTGCAGCTTTCCAGTGATGCTATGATAAAGCAGTCGTACACTAAAAGAAGTTGACACAATTATTAACAAGTTGATAAAATTAACATTGGCAATTAAGAATACCTTCCCAGTTAGCGCAGCACGTGCTCAAGCGTGATGGTACAAAAAGGCTGTGGTTGAGGTTCCAATTGGAAACTGCCCGCTCGCTGCACGGTTGAATTACTTCAAAGATCTTGGCCATGCAGGCGTTCACCAGGCCAGAGGGACTCTGTCGCCAGTCACCATTTCTTGCATCACAGCCGCGATGCACCAAAAACAAAAGAAGGAGAAAGGATGAAAGGAAAGCAATGCAAGTCTTGACCAATTTGACATTCATGATGACAAAGATGACGGTGTGTCAAGTCAGCTCATGTCAGGTAAAATGGTGACGGTAAAGTACTGCACTGCCAGTTGCAAACTGAAAACTGTGTCACAAGTTGGCCCGTTTTCTGACTCGGAAACTGCTTCTCCCACCTAAGGAGGACTGTCCACTACTACCAAATGATGTGTCCATGAATGATTCAGTAGTAGCAATAGTAGTAGCACTCGCACTCGAGTGACCATTCTGGTCAAGGCAAATAGAAATGATTAACGATTTACTGCATTGATTGGCAATCGCTGATTGAATCGCAGGGGGGATACTCAATAGATAGACTTGTAATATAGAATATTCGTTTATAAAAAGTAATAATATCAAATTCGTAGAAAAGACACATTGTGCGCAGAGAGGAAGAGCTGGGACTTGAGAGGAGAAAAAGAGCACACTTTGACAGCTTCAAGCTGAAAGTGGACATGGCTGAAAAGCCGTAACCGAGGTTCAGCAGGCCACTATGCCCCAGCAGCAGCACTGGTGCCCCTGGTGCCCCTGGTGCGATTGCGACTCTTCTGCCGACGACCTGGCCGTCCGGCGGCGGTGGCGGCGGTTGCAGTGGATCGATTTCGTCGGGTGCACACATCGCCCGATTTGGCCTTCTTCAGTGCTCGCTTGATTTGCGCCGTTGCACTGTGCCAGTTGAGGACTGTCCTCGCGGTGAACCGAGTTTCCCGTCCATTGCCCACCCCCACAATGACAAACTTCTGTTTACGCTTGGAGGTGGCCAAGGCAAGGCCGGCCAGTCCAGAGTCGGCGATTGCATTGCTCATCGTCTCGTTCACCGCCACGTTCAGTGGCAGGGTGGAATTGAGGTTTCCGTAAATGACTTTGTACTTTTTGACGCGCAGCTGACTGGCCCGTACATTAATGGCACCTGACTTGATCACTAGAGCGGAAGATCATGTGTCAGAGAGAGAGAGAGAGAGAGAGAGAGAGAGAGAGAGAGAGAGAGAGAGAGA
>JAALOO010001675.1_pt1 | contig 12147 bp, 7 predicted proteins | sample 7257641 | NCBI WGS metagenome assembly JAALOO01 (sample SAMN14085613, study PRJNA598686) | mite metagenome | biome: ENVO:01001000; feature: ENVO:01001002; material: ENVO:01001226; isolation source: single female mite from University of Michigan culture on fish food culture... ... | reverse complement strand
AAGACACTTTGAATGCGCTTCCTTTCCCCCTCTTTTGCCCTCATCATTGAGCACCTGCTACGTCACCGGTGGACAGACGAGAAAGTAGTGAAACAAGTGGGGTGAACTGTACTGTACTGGACTGCCATTGCACAAAGAAGTGGAAGAGAGGAAAAGGAGAGAAGAAAAAGGGGCACTGAAGAACACATCCACTTCGGTGAACCCAAACTGCACTGAGAGTGAGTGCTTGTGTCTGCCTGCCTGCCTGCCAGTGTGCACTCAAAGAGTTGGCGGGAAGAACTCTTACAAAAAGGACTGAATCGAAGTGCACTGCTGCCACTGCCATTGGTGTAGTGGTCGCACGACTAGCTGTCACTGTCACCACACTGTCCACTCTGGCCGATCGCGGCAGTGCCTGCCTGCAAGTGCGCTGACCGAATAAGAACTTCCTCTCGGCATCAAATTCGGGAATTCGGAAAAAAACTTGATGTGAGTATACAACTCTTTACTGCTGTTGGCGTTTTATAACTTCCCAGTAATTTCAAAAAAAATCAATTTTGTTTATCATAACGATATTCTATTTTTAGAATGCCTTATCAGACTGTACAGTTCTATACACACTAATTTAGTCTGTCTTTCTTTCGTTTTGTCACAACTCCTTCTATCTTTAATTTGAAAGCTGATAAAGCAAAATAGTGTCTTTCTTTTTGTTGTAAAATTAGCACTGCCTGTACAGTGTTTTCTCCGACTCTCCGATGTCTCAATCACTTGTTTGCTGCTGACACTGCTGTTCGACAGAGGCTCAAATTACTCAGCAGTACTAAACGGCGGTGGAGAAAGCAGCGGGGGCTACTAAATACAAATCAGCAAACACTACTGCTGTTTATCCTTGTACGCAATAAATAACAGTTTCTGATCAGAGCTAAGTGAGGCAGCAGTATTGTTAGACTTTGGTGTACTGCAACCTAATTTTAAATTTTGGTAGAAATGTACAATATACCATCTTTTTTTCTAGTGAAAAAAATTTCATTATTCCGTCAGCATTATACTCAAACAAGAGCACTAAAAGCTGCAGCAATTGGTTTTTCCAGTGCACTCTTCGGTTGCTCTCTTTCTCTCTCACTCACTTTTAGCCTGCTCTCCTTCAACTTCGACCTGAAAGAGCACTTTTCACTTAGTCAGTGCAATGGATAATCAGTGTCAAAGTCAGTTTTACCTTTTCTTCTTTTTTTCTTCTTCTTACCTCGACTCAACTGTCCCTAAATTCCCCAGCAGCAAGCGGTCAGCTGCTGTTCGCTGTTGATGCTCAGTCGTGGCGTGAACTCTTTTAATTAGCTCCACTTTTGACGTCAGCAGCGTCTCATTTGGCTCGTGCCCAGTCACTTGTTCCAAAACTCTTAACTGACTGACTGTGTGTGTTCAGTCGAACTGAATCAAACATATGTAGAGTGTTTAAGCAAATCGATTGTCCCTCTTTCTCCTTTGCTGCTAATACAAAATTGCAATGCAAAAACCGCAATTTCTCCCTCTCTCTCTCTCTCACTCACATCCAGTCTTGTCACACACAGGTCAGAGATTGTTCTGCAGCATTTGCCTAAGTCATCTGACTGACTCTTCATCTCTCCCATTTCCCTTCCCTCTTTGCATCCATCTGACTCGCTTTGTCTCCCAGTCTTATTTGGCTAATTATACAAAATAACCTAAACAACACACACACACACACTTTGAGGAGGCCAATCGACAGACCACTCGCTTTCTTTCTCTCAATTTTTCTGAAGCTCTTATTTAGACGAGTCAGTAAGTGAGTTTGTCTGTCTGCCTAACTGTAGTGGGCAATTGTCGCACCGCCGTCAAACAGCAGCAGTGAAAACCCGCCGTTTGTTCAGTACTGAGAAAGTGTCCGCAAGCTCGGACAGAAGAGAGAAATCAGCAGCTCTGTTTTTCGTTTTTTCTTTCTTTCCCTTGCCCGCCGGCATCCACTTCTCAAGCAAACTCGCACACTCATAGAACTTCAAGCACGGAACAGTGAAGCCCTCGGTGCTCCTCGGTGCACCACCACCACTGATCATCGATGATGACGGTGGTGTGGTGGTGGAAAAGCCTGGACTAAGTGCAGCATGCAACAGTCCCTCTCTCAGTCCCTCTTCAGTGAGTGTGTTTAGAGTGCGTTTATCGTACACAGTCAACACAACACAGTCGCGTCGATATCAGATGAACTTTATGATCGATCTCGATCAGTGTGTCGTGCACTGTCGCCTCTGACTGCTCCACTGTTGCATCTTATGTTGTCTGTCTGTCTGTCTGTTTGATTGATGCAACCACAGTTTGTCTGTCTGCATTGAATCTACTCTCTCTCTCTCTCCCTCTCTTCAAGCAGTATTGTTCCGCCATTATATTGAGGGCCATTGGTGCCTTGAAAACTAAAGAAGAAGAAGTGTCTGAGCACATACACACACACTCACCAATACTGCTGAACTACTGAACATACTGGCGCACAAACTCGGAAGACACGCTCTTCTTCGTCTTCAAGACTTGGCCTCCTTATCACACACAAACTCACATCACACACACAAACAAGGTGATAAGGAGGCCAACTGAGAGCAGATCAGAGCGGATTTTACGCGTTCGCCTCACCCGGCAGAATGAATAGCAAGAGCGACAGCAAGTGATGTGCTCCTGATGCTGATGATGTTGCTGGTGTCGCAATCACCAAACTAAGACAAGACAAGAAATGATGCGGCGGCGGCGGCTCTGACGTAATTTGCTTATGTTTGTGCTGTGCTACTGAGAAGCGATAGAGCGAGAAAAGTGCAGGACAAACTGTTTTCCCCAGCTTGACAGTCGGTGTGATTGCAGCGTCGTCAGTCGGAACAGATTTGATGAGTCGCTTCTCTCTACTGCTGTTTTTGAACAGGCTAACAAATACGGCGCCAAAAGTGGAGGAAGAAGAAAAGTACACACAGTCAAGCTAAACACAGTCAAGTTTGGGATTCACGCAGGATAGCCTAAATCAGCCAAGTTGATCAGACTTTGGTGATGGTAATGATGCTGATGATGAGGACATCCTTAGTAGCTGGTCACACGACACAGTTACCAAGACTTGCTCCTCTTCCCCTTCAGTAGTTACCTCGTACATTGTACAGCAATCGGATACGTCACTCCGCTGAGTCATGATGGCTGGTTGTCTGTCCCAAGTGGAAAGTTGATCAGCGATACCGAGTAGTGTCACTGTTGGTGATCGTCGGCACGGCATTTTCTGGTTGAAATATCTAAACGGGTGATGATGATGCTGTTGCTGCTGCCGCTGCCATCGACCTTCGAGTGAGTTAGTGTTTCCAGCATCTTCTCAGCAGTTTTTCCTACTTTGTGTGTGAAAAGGGTAACGATGCTTTCTGACGACTCTTCAGCAGCATCAGTCAGTCAGTGTACGGTCAGAGTCACTTGGCCTCCAGAGAAGCGTTCGCTCAACAGTTTATTCATCTTCATCATCTTTATCACATCAAAGTGCACTACCTCATTGATTGACTCTCCGCCACCTCCGCATCAGCAGCTGATCAGCAGTTGCTTTATTTATAGCCCACTTGGACTGACTGCTTTTTTGAGCAGTCAGAGAACAGAGAACAGAGTCTAAGTTTTGCTTTATATATTTAAGCACCACTTTTTTCACAGCTGCTGACAACTGTGAAAAAAGTGCCACTGTACGACAGACACAAGTTCAGACAGATGGACTGTTTCTCTTCGTTTATTGATGTTGATGTACACTAGTGAGTGTATTCGGCGTATTTATAAACACAGTCTCGCCAGTCAGTCGGTGATTGATGGTTTCTCCTGAAACTGTTGTACTCTTGTTGATTTGCCGTCTGGCGCCGGTGTGTCACCGTCCCCATCACCAGATCAGCAGAAGCCACTCACACCAGCAAAGGGCCAATGCTAGCTGAAAGTTCAATTAGTTGTTTGATCTTTTTTCTGTCCTCAACCATACACAAACACATGCAGGCAGGCTGGCAGGCATCAGCAGCAGCTTTTGCTCAATCTCTTCTGTTTTTTCTCTCTCGCTCTCAGTCGTTTGCTTCTTCGAGAGACATTGACATTGAAAGTGAAAGATCCTTCGCCTTTTGTGCTCACTGCGTGCCAGTTTGTGAAGTCAGAAAGAAGCGTGAAAAGACTGCAACTGCAACTGCAGCAGTAGCTGTAAAGGTGGAAGCTGAAAAGCAGTTTTTTGCTTCGAACAGTTTTGGCCTGCCCTAACGACCCTCGAGAGTTGATGCTCACAGGTCTGTGCCGCATCAAACTTCTTCTTCTTCTTCTTCTTCATGCTTCGTTTGGCCTTGCAAACCACTTTAGTTATAACCTCTCTCTTGTTGTGGAACAAAAAACTCATCAGTTTTTGTAAGCAGCAGCATCGTTTGTTCTCAATTCATTATCATCATCATCATCATCAGCTGATGAAAGTTCATCCGCACTGTTCTGACTCGCTCGGAAGTCCATACTTACTGCCACTTTTTTGCCGTCAGAAAGTTGATCTATTCATCAGCTATCTATTCATTCACCACCTCTACCGTTGATTATCGAATCAATAATACTTCAACATCAGTTGCAGTTTCACCAATTTTTTTCAACACCACGTTTTGACATTGTGTGTCATCTCGAATGGCCAATCTCAAAGACGTCATTCGGTTTCAAAATAATACGTTTAACACTAAAAATAAGCCTTATTATTTGGCCTCACTATCTAGCTGAGGCTGCTGATTTCAGTCAATCAGGCCATAACTCACACACAGACAAAGAGGCAGTATCTTTTATTTTGTAGCACTATCTCCTCGATTCGTGTTTCAGCTGACGAAATTCAAATCGAGCCCTTTTCTCTAGTCTGAAGGACATCTGAAACCTGGTACGTACTTTTTTAGTGCTGCCCAGCTATCGAATGTTCTCCACTTCGGGCAAGTAAAAAAATCAGTGGCCCCCAACATCGCACACACGCACACAGAGGCACCGAGACATCATCATCATTAGCTAATCGAACAAACTTTGCGCCTTCTTCTTCTTCTTCTTTTTGCAGATAAGTCCACTACTACCACCACTGCAGCAGCTGCTTTACCATCCAATCACATACTGGTTAGTGGCAACTACCGCTACCACTACCACGACCACCACTACCACCATCACTGACTGATTGCCTTCTAATTGCCTTGAAGAGAAGAAGAAGAAGGAGGAGGAGGAGGGAAGAAGCAGAAGGGGGATATTCGATTCGAGTTCCCTGTCTGTCGGTGGTATTTAAGGGACTTCAATTTGCCCATACAATTCCAATTTTCTGCTCAGCAATACAGCACGACACTTCACCAATGTTCCAACTTTAACACTTTATTGATGCTAATTGTTATTGCCTGCACAACTGCTTCATTTTAAAGAAATCAGCCTTAATTAACCATCAACAGTGATCATGGACCGACGACCAGCCAGCGTGATCACCTCCACTTCCACCTCGGCGACACTGCACCCAATGGGAACGCCTTCAGCTCCCGACCATCACCACCTAAAGCTGCCTCCTTCCACTCCACAACTGTCCTCCAACTGGAGCGTCAACTTTCTCTCGGTGGCTCGAGAGCGCATCAGCAGTCTGGCCAGCTCGCTGGCCACCTCCATTGATGGCCACTCGCTGGGCTCTTCAGGCAGTGGATGCATCAGCAATGGTGGTGGCCAACGTCGTCGCCGAGGCTCCTGGTCTCCGGCAGAGGCGGCCGCCTACTTCTACGCAGCTCAGCAGCAGAAGCAGCAGCAACAAAAACAGTTGGGACCAGAAGGACTAAACAGCCCAAACAGCAGCAGCTTCATCTACTCCATCGACAGCGACTTGTCATCTCGCAGCTCTGATTCCAGCTACCACGCTACCACCTTGTCACCCTCTTCGCGAGGTGGCTACTTCAGTCGCCGTTCGACGCAGAGTCTGAAGGTGCTGCGCACCGCCGATTTGCCCACCCTTTCCATTCCAATTGTTAGCCAGAGCAAACCGAAAGTAGCAATTTCAAAAGATGCAAGTCAATATCAGACGACTTCATTCACCACCGCCGCCAAGAAGCAACAGTGCGGCAGTCTAGAGTCGGTGGACTTTGATGAGGAGGAGGAGGATGACGCCTCTTCAACTGCGAGCTCCACTGATTCAGGCGCCCGCAGACTTGGCTCTTCTGGCGCCTCTGACTGCTCCTTTGACTCGGCCTCCTCTTCCAGCTCTTCCAGCTCGCCCGTTTCGCCCTCTCACCCTCATCATCACCATCACCACCGCCTTCACCACCACCACCACCACTATCAACAACATGACTCTTCCTCCTCGTCCTTTCTCCGCTCCACCTCTGGCTTCATCTCCTCCGACTACGAGCACTCCTACCGGACCGGAGGGGAGAACCTCCTTGATGAGGCCTTCACGCGAGCCTTTGGCTACCACTCACTGGATGAGATTGAGTTGTACAGTGAGCTGCACAAGATGCTCGAGTCGAAGCGGGATGGAGTTGCAGTTTCGCCCAGTCAAGATCAGCTGACCGACAGCAGCAACAACAACAGCAGTTCTTCAGGACGACGAGGTTGCTCGAAGAGCGTGACCCGTTTTGGCCTCGGCTACGAGGACCACTGCATGTTTCCGCTGGTGCTGCCCGTCTTCCTCAACGAGTGCCTGCAGAAGAAGAAGGGCACCTACGTCACCTGGGACTACATCAAGCTGGCAGCCGATGCACAGCTCTGTCAGATGGAGCTGGCGACGCTGCGCAATCTGAGGTGAGTTCTGGCAACCCTTTTTTCAATTTTTAAACGCTTTACTAAACCCGTCTACTTTCTTAAAACAGCCGGCGATTCGACTCAGCCGTCCTCCCCATCACCGGCGCGCCCATCGACAACATCTGCCCTGACCCGAATCTGTTCATTCGCAGTCTGTGCTATCAGCTGGTGGTGGAGGGCAGCTTCCACTCGATGGCCGGCAGAGAGCGGAATCGCGCCCTCAAGCGCTGGAACTCCACCGAGGACCTGCTGTCGCTCTCTTCAAATTCTGGCAAAGGCCGTCTGGAGCCGGAGTTTGTGGGCGCCAAAGGACACGCCAGCAGGCGCACCTTTACCGACGAGTCCATCGGCCTGACGCGCACCTGGAGTCGGGTAGACTTGCGAGCGTCCATGCGCCGAAAACAGCAGCAGCAACAACAACAACAACAACAACAAAAGCAAAAACAGCAGCAGCACTCCGCTCAGCAGCTGTCTGGCCTGTCATCAGTCGCCTCCTCGAGCAACAACCTCCTCTTCAAGGAGTTGTCCAGCCTACTAGGACAGCCGGTAAAGCTGGCGCAGTACCTGACCCGCTTCTACCTGGACCAGTTTCAGACCGGTTTTGACGCGCAGATGCTCGCCCAGTTGGTGCTTCTCAGGGTAAAGGTTTTTATTTTTTGGTTTTTAGAACAAAAACTCATTTCTTTTTTCTTCTTCTTCAGGACATCTCCTCACCTGATTGCTCTCAGGTGAACCGTCGCCTGCGAACCTCGTTGCTCAACCTTCTCACTTTTGACGACACCGTGGTAGCCGTCGTGGGCGCCCATTTTCGTCAGTTGAGCGGAGGCGGTGGTAGTGTGGAGCAACAGGTGCGAGCCCTAGCCTCGCTCATCGAGACCGCCTGTTTGCTGCGACAGCTACGTAACTTCTACGGCCTCAAGGTGGTCATCGGCTCGTTGCAGTCGCTGCCCGTGTACCTGATGACGGAGGCGTGGCGGCTCCTAGCCTACCGAATGCCGGTGCACTACTGGTAAATACTGCTGATTTTTTAAAAGCTAAAAACATTTTCAAACTTTTTTATCTCTTTTTGCAGTGACTTTAAACGCCTGTGCTCGCTGAGCCGCCGTCTGGAGGGCGCCATTCTGGGCACCAACAAGCCGCACATTCCCACGCTGGCCAATCTGCTCAACCGCCTGCGCCTCTGCTGCACCGTCAGCTGGGACCTCTTTGAGGCGAGGCGTCGCTTTGTGGAGCACCCTTCCATTGCTGGTCAGTGCCTAGCTTACTAAATTGGTTTTCATTTTTAAAACTAACTTTTCAACATTTTGTGTTCAGGCTGGCTTCACACTGAAATCATCGGCGGTGTTAGCAGCAACAGCAGCAGCAACAGTAGCAGCTCTTTTTCATCAGCTCAGCAGCGTCGACGAAGCACCACCTCCACTTCAAAGGCATCCCAGGTGAAGTTCGCCGCCTATCCTGAGCCACCGCTGATTGCCCGCCTTTCCTACGACCCCATCAGCGAGTCCTACCTGACCACCTCTGATCCGATTCGCCTCATCAACTGGTCGGACTTTCCCCTTAACTGGCGTGGTCGCTACTTGCCGGCCATTCCGGAGCGCTACCTGCGCAACCTTTTGCAGACAAAGTCTTTCACCAGCATGGTCGAGTGCTTCTTCAGGACGCCCATCGATCGCTACCAAATGGACAGTGTATAGAAGGAAGGGGGGAGTATGATTTAGATTATGAGTTCACCTTTAGATTGGTGAAAACTTCGAAAAACAATAATGAAAGCGCACACAAACACACACACACAAAAGTCAGTCCAGTGGTGCATCCAAGTCACGCACAGTCAGACAGTCATCCAGTCAGTTGTTCAATGGTCTCAGATTTTGCAAACAAACAAAATAATTTGACGCCTGACACCTAAAATGAGGAAGCATCCCTTGCGACGACCCTTCTGGTTCTATATACTAATTAATTACAAGTATTACACTACTTTACTGCTCTAATGCTACAGCTCTACTCATTTGACTTTAATTATTATTACTTTAGCCCTTTTCCCAATTACTTAAACTGTACAACTTCCTGCAACATTATACAATTTTTCTCTAAACACTTTTTTAATCAGATGTTTGAAACTTTTTTGTACTTTCTAACTTACTAAAACAATTTTGTATTTTTTAAATGACAACACGCAACAAAACACTTTTTGTTTTTGGTTATTTTTGGTATTTAACAAAAATTAAAAATGTTTAAAAGTTCCATCGCGTCATTTGTTTGCGTCAACAATAGTTTCAAAATGGCTTCAAAGCTTTGCCGTTTCAATTTTGAAGAAGTACTTTATGTTTTAGTATTTCCAGTGCATGGGTTGCACCAATTCGAGTAAGTAGAGCTTTATTTTTTTAGCTGACAAACCTTACAGAACTCTTCTCTTAACACTAGAAAAGAACTTCAACGCTCGAAAGAGTCGGTGCCGTGCTGGAACAGCATCTTCCCTTGAGGATGATGGACCCTCACTTATGCCTCTCTACGGAAATGTCAGCGAGTCCTGCGGCATCTGCGCCTGTAGGTGCTGTCAGCTTGGCTGTAAAGCTGAGCTGTACAATCAACTGCTGAGTGGGCTGCCTGACAGAAATGCCACAGCTAGCACAACGCCTGAATGGACTGATGGATCAAACATTTCGATGGCTTCAGCTGGCGCCAGACAGCCAAGCGGTGTGATGTCCGCAGCTGTGCAGGACGTGCCTGGAAGTAAACGCAAGACACCGGAGTGGGGTATTCAAATGGGAGGCACACAACAAAACTTTTTTCATTCTCCCCTGCCACCAGGAAGTGAAGGAAGTGCTCCGTCAAAACCCTCACAGACTGGCACAAGTAAGCCTGCAGTCGTTTCTGGACCGAAACCGGGAGTTGGCAGTGGTGCTTTGCCAGCTTCTTCTCCCTTTTCACAACCGCAGTCATTGCCACCACCGCCACCACCTCCACCCCCTCCACCTCCTGCACCTTCCACGCAACAGCCAGACATCAAACCAATCGCAGCAAAGAAGCCGACCAACCCGTCTGCTGCTCAATCGAGTGGCTACATGGATGAGCTGAATGAAAGGCTGGCCAAACGAAAACAGGCATCCAATGCAACTGCCATTTTAGGAGAGGGGGGAAGTGGAGGAAGTGATGGAGGTGGTAGCTGTGGTGCAAAGCCAAACGCTGCACTGCCGGCTAAGCCAAGTTCACAAGCTGCTCAGAAGCCGCCGGTTCCACCAAAGCCAGCCTATCTTTCTTCTGGCCAACATCCATCGCCGGTGGTGACTGCACTTCCCCTCCATGGCTCGTCTATGCCTGCTGGTGGTGTTCCACCACCACCACCACCACCTTCCCAGCCCTCTTCGGCGCTTCCTTTGCCAGGCAAACCGGTGTCACTTCCCACACCAAGTGCTGCAGGCAAACCGACCACCACCACCACCCCCACTGCGCCTGGAACTATGCGAATCAGTCCGGCGGACCTACAGGCACAGGCTGCCAACCTGAAGCCTACATCAGCAAAAGATAAAGATGACAAGGATAGTAAGGCAGCTAAGAAGAGCGCCGCACCTGACATTCTGGTGGCAGCTGCCATTCAGGCGAGGCGTAGGCAAATGCGATGCTCAAGCAGTGACTCAAGCAGCAGTGACTCGGATTCGGATTCGGAAAAGTGGAAGTGAGGCAGTTGTGGTCAAGCATGTTTATGTTGTTGTTTGATCAATTTAATTTGGTTTCATTTAGCTTGTAGTTTGTGTACATTGTGCCCCATGTCATGCACACAGTCACAGGCACTGTAGTACAGTGGCTGTACTAAATAAAACAAATTTGTGACTGAGGCAATTTTATTTGCAATTTTTAACATAACTTTTTTTAAAAACATGTTTATTTTGCGAAAAAAATTGTGTTGATTGCAACACGTGAAACGCTAAATATAGTAATGTATGGTAAATAAGGAAAATATTTTACATGTTTTAAAAAATTAAAAATGTGTAAATCAGTTGCTGGCGATTTAGTAGTTTGAGGTATTGCCGATTTGTCTGAATCAACCTCACAATTTTTGTTTTCATTTTTAAAATTGCTTTTAAAGGTTTGTTTAAAATCGCCATTAATTTTTATATTTGAATTTTGACTAAAATTAAAATTTGAAAGCTTTGAATTGCTAAAATTGTTTGTCGTATTGTTGTTTGTTACTAGATTAAATACAAAAGTGAATTTGTTAAAATAAAGTTTTAGTTTTGAATACGTTAATAGTTTTTGAGTTTTTTTCAATGTTAGATTTTTAGTGCTATAAAAATTAAAAAAAAGTTTATTATTTTTACTAAATTAAAATACCAACTTTTACATTTGATTTTTTTCAATGCTTTTGAAACTGAATGAGGATGAAGGTAAAAGCAAAAAGTTCTTAATAAATATATTAAATTCTTCTCGCTCAATTGTTTTGGAAAATTTAATAGATGTTTTTTTAACAAGTGGTGTTTTATCATGTTGAATTTGTTGTAGCTCTTTCCAGTTTGACGATTGTGTAAAATAAAGTATTGGTAGTGGTTTTGAAAAAGATTTTGAAAATTGTTGTTTTAACAAGTTATTAACTTTCAACAAATTTCTTACAAAATTCATAATTTATTAAAATTGTGAAAATTGTTACAGTGCAAATGCAAAAGCATTAAATACATGAGCGTTGTTAAAATAAATATCGACAATACAATGTGCGTTTTAGTAAAAAGGTCAAACCGCCGGTTTTTCATGAAGCTTTTTTTGGCGGAAAACAGTCTGATTATAATAAGTGATATGATACTACCATGCTACAAAAAATTGATAAAAGTAGTAACTAAAGAAGTGTGAGATATTAGTTGTTTTTACAAATGTAGTTTATATCAAGAAAAATTGCATGATAACATATTTTAGCCAACATAACGTCGACAGAAAAGCCAATAATGGTAAAAAGGCGTGACGCTAGCACAAGAGGAGGGAAATCAGACCATCACTGTCTATGCCTTTTTACCCACAAATTTTCAAAACAGTTGTGTTACTTGCAATCGATGTTTGCGCTTGGGGGCAAAAGGGCATTTGCAACTACTAAGTTGTTTTTAAAAAAGGTGATGACGTTTTGACGGAAAAAATGAAACACAAAACTAAAATAAAAATAAAAAACTAATTTATTTTATACTAAACAAGTGAAGCAAAATGTTCAAAGTGTTTTGAATAATATTTTAAAAAGTTCTTCAAAAAATCTTGTTAAAATGTGATAAAAGTGTTAGGCCGCGTAGGCAGTGGCCGATCAATTCAGAGCAGCTCCTCATTGACGCTGAGATAATTTGCTGGATCGGGCGGCACGTTGTTGTCCTCTTCTCCCTCAACTTTGTCAACATTGTCAGGTTTCTTCTTGAGATGCACATTGAGAATGTG
>JAALOO010002017.1_pt1 | contig 12148 bp, 11 predicted proteins | sample 7257641 | NCBI WGS metagenome assembly JAALOO01 (sample SAMN14085613, study PRJNA598686) | mite metagenome | biome: ENVO:01001000; feature: ENVO:01001002; material: ENVO:01001226; isolation source: single female mite from University of Michigan culture on fish food culture... ... | reverse complement strand
TTTTTACCCGTGGAAAGATCCATGATTGTATCGGCACCCCAACGACAGGCCCAAACGGCCTTCTCTACCTCTTCTTCAATACTCGAGGATACGGCACTATTACCAATATTGGCATTGATTTTTACTAAAAAATTTCTACCAATAATCATGGGTTCGGATTCAGGATGATTAACATTACAGGGGATAATAGCTTTACCCGAGGCAATTTCTTGTCGAACGAATTCTGGCGTGATCTCCCCAGTTGGTATGTTGGCGCCCCAGCTATCTCCCGCATGCTGATCATGTAACTCAGAAATTTCTTGGTTACGCAGGTTGCTCAAACGTTGGTTTTCACGGATAGCGACATATTCCATCTCAGCAGTAATGATACCTTTTTTTGCATAGTGCAACTGCGTGATATTTCCGTTATCTCTTGCAATTTTTGGTTTGCGAATGTGTTCAAAGCGTAGTACATCCAATGATTTATCTGATAAGCGCTCTTTTCCATAGAGAGAACTGCTAGAATCTAATTCAATTGTATCTTGGCGGTTATCAATCCAGGACTCCCGTAGTCTCGGGATACCCTGGCGTATATCTACAGGAACATTTGGGTCTGTATGTACTCCCGAGGTGTCATACACTGTTACAGGAGGATTCTCGGTAAATTGATCTTGCCGCAAACGGGTCGGAGAGAGTTTGATCTCACGCATAGCAACGTTAATAGGAAACAGATTTCCTTTCAAGTAAACTTTTGTGGAATTGGGAAATGGTTGGTTAGAAATTGTTGAAGTTGAATTTTTCATAGGAATGATTTTTATGTAGATAATTAGCCGCCTTGTGTAGCGGTGATCAGTATTATTTCAGATTTGGAGGTTATAGCTGTCGTCGTCCACTGATCGCGAGGGATAACACAATTGTTGAGTGCAACGGCGACACCTGCAGGGCGTAAATTGGGAATTAACTGTGAAAGTGCTTGATCCAGGTTTTCTGGATAAGGCGCTTCTAGTTCGTAAGTTTGACTGTTGAGTTTGATATACATAACCTAAAGTTTTTGCTATTTAAAATACTTTAGGAATGCTGACGACAGACTAGGAAAGTCCGCTATAAAAGTTCGTCTTACTTTTCCCTACGCTAGTATTAACTAGATCAGGTTCCAAGGGTAAATCTCAGCCTGTTTTTACAGACACCCCTAAAGTATTATGCCACAATGATAGGGATATATTTTAAGAAACAAAATTATTCCGTGTTAAATTTTTTCTACAGCTGTATTTAAAGATAAATAGGAAGCATTGGGGCAAGATTTTTGCTATAGTTTTAATACAAACATAAATTATTATGCTAAAGTGCTGCGTTTTTAGTTTTTTAACTGTGTTAATGGTTGGCTGTAAAATGAGTGATGGGACGACAGCGATCAATACGGTCCAATTTGACAATGGCGATAGTACGGTGCTTTCATTAAAGGAAGGGCAGGCACATATTTTACCGACCTCTGGAGTTCGTGTGGCCTTAAGACAGGTGCTTGAAGACAGTCGATGCCCTAAGGGAGTGCAATGCGTGTGGGCTGGAGTCGGAATTGTAGAAATCGAGTTAACGGGGCATGATGGCAAAACTTCTTTGGATACTATTTCCACTGTTGAGGTAAAGAGAATGGGCTATAAGCAATCAACCTCTTTCGCGAATCATCGAATCACACTTGAGGCGCTCAATCCGTATCCAGTGTCTGGAGAAAATAGCATAAATCGTGGAGTCTATAATGCTCTAATTTCGGTGGTAAGATAGGGCGAATATTTCTTATGTAAAGAAATTAAATTATGCGATAATTGCTATTCTTTTTTGTTGTTAAAATTTCATTTTTATTCTATAAAAATAGAAGGTTTTTAGAGGGGAAAAACTAAAAAAAAATAAGGTAATTTGGGGGAAATAGTGCATGAATTTTAAAGTGCAGAAATGAGTAGAAATCATGTTCGGTTTGCTTATTAGTTTATTTTTACCTATCTTTGTGTCGTATTAGATAAATAAAGGAAATGGAATCCCCTCCATTTTCATCAAATAAACTACAACGATTTGACAGATTTGAGCGTAATAGGCGGTGGTAGTTTTGCTACAGCTTTAGTGAAAATATTGACAGAAAATAAGGTTAGAATTTCATGGTATTTAAGACGAGAAGAACAGGCTGAATATATAAAAGAAGAAGGTAATAATCCCGATTATTTATCCTTTGTTAAGTTGGATAGAACATTCCTTGAACTCTCCAACGATCTTGATTATTGCATGAAAAATTCACCGATTATTCTATTTGCTGTTCCCAGTGCACATTTTGAAAACTTATGTCAGGGGATCGACATGCTTGCTATACAAAATAAAGTGATCGTGACCGCGATAAAGGGTACGGTGGGTATAGATAATATGCTACCCTCCGCATTCGTGGCCCGTAATTTTGGTATTGATGAAGAAAGTCAGGCCATACTCGCAGGACCATGTCATGCGGAAGAGATTGCTATGGGTAAGAAAACTTATATGACCATTGGTTCTCCTAATGTCGAAATTTTGAACAAATTGGCGCCGTATTTTGCTTCTCACTATGTCACAGTCAATACACAGGAAGATATGAGTGGAGCTGAATACGCGGCTATATTTAAGAATGTTGTAGGACTAGTATGTGGGATGGCTAAAGGACTAAATTACGGGGATAATTTTATGGCGGTTTTGGTCTCTAATGCCATATACGAGCTTGAAACCTTGCTTCAAGCCTTACATGTCAAACAAAAGCGCATTTCCTGTTCAAGCTACTTGGGCGATTTGTTTGTGACGGCTTATTCAGCACATAGCCGTAATCGCACTTTTGGAGAGCTAATAGGTAGAGGATATAGTGTCGGGCAGACGCAAAACACGATGAACATGGTCGCTGAGGGGTATACGGCTACAAAAGGTCTATACCAAACGGCTAAAGATTTAAACATTAATTTGCCTATTGTAAATACAGCTTACAGAATACTGTATAATCATATGGCGGTAACAACAGAATTTAAACTATTAGAAAGGAATATAATATGATGCTTTTAGCAACGGATTTAGATGGAACATTTTTAGGCGGTAGTATGGAAAATCGCTTGCGACTGTACCGTTTAATCAAACAAAATACAGATATACAGTTGGTCTTTGTAACAGGACGCGGAGTGGAGTCTGTACTTCCTTTACTAAATGACCCATTAATTCCTACACCAAATTATATCATTGCGGATGTTGGCGCGACCGTAGTGAATGGGATGACACTTGAATCGGTCGAACCAATACAAGGAGAAATTGAAAGCCGCTGGCCCTCCACATATGCTGTGCGGTCTAAGGTTCTCGAGATTGCAGACGTAACCTTTCAAGAGGTGCCCCAACAACGTCGTTGTTCATTTTACTACGATGGTTCCGCTAATTTACAAGCGATTAAAGATGTCGCAGAAAGTTTCGACTGTGACGTCATTACTTCAGTTGATAAGTATCTAGACGTCCTTCCTCGCGGGGTAAACAAAGGGAGTACCCTTCGTTCATTAGTGGAGATGCTTCATATTGATGAAGATTGCGTGCTTGTTGCTGGTGATACACTGAATGACTTTTCACTTTATCAAACAGGATATAAGGGAGTCGTCGTTGGTAAAGCTGAGCAGCTATTGATTGATCAAACTACTGGAATGGACAATGTATATCAAGCGGTCGATGCGGGTGCTGGTGGTATTTTAGAATCGATGTCTCATTTCGAACGTTTTCAAAAATTTGCGAAAAAGGTTGCATCACGTAAAAAGAAACAGAATAACGGAGGGACTAGTCAGCTTGTTATGGTATACCATAGACTGCCTTTTGAACAGGAAGTTGTAAATGGAAAATCTATCCGCGTAGCCCCAAAAAGCCCCAACGGGATCATTCCATCATTGCTTGGACTGTTCGAAAAAGGACGCTCGGGAATTTGGATCGGCGAAGAAGTGCAGCAGAGTGATAAGCCGGAAGTTCCTAACCAGCTTATCGATGAAAATAAATTTCCAAATTTGGTTGCGGCAACCATAAGCATACCAAAGGATGAAATTGACCAGTTTTATCGTGTTTTCTCTAAAGAAGCATTATGGCCAATGATTTTTTCATTTGTTGATAAAGCGAAGTTTAACCATGAAGATTGGGAACATTATTTAAAGATCAATAAGATGTTTGCGGAAAGGATTGCTAAAGAGGCAGATGAAAATGCCCTAGTGTGGATCCATGAATACAATTTATGGATGGTACCAGCTTATTTGAAACCTTTACGTCCCGATATAAAAATTGGTTTCTTCCACCATACATCATTTCCCGCTGCTGATGTGTTTAATATTATCCCTTGGCGTAAGGATATCATAGGCAGTTTGCTGCTTTGTGATTTTATCAGTTTCCATATACCACGTTACGTAGAGAATTTTATCGACGTTCTGCGAAGCCATACACCATTTAAAGTCGTCAAGAAGATAAATGCTGCAAAACAGTTTCTTACTTATAGCTGCGCCTTGGGGGTTGATCAGATGACCAAAATTATTGAAATTGATGGTCGCCAAATTCGATTAGGGGCACAGCCGGTAGGAGTAAACATGGAGAAGATTGAAGGTATTTTACGAGACTCTAGCATTAGAGAAGGCATTGACGATAATTTGTTTCGAAAATCAGAAAGTGGCGTAACTCGGATCCTTTCTGTCGAGCGCTTAGATTATGTAAAGGGGCCACTGGAAAAGATACAAGCTTTCGGTGAATTTTTGGAGGAATATCCAGAATACCACGGAAAGGTTGAACTCATAAATATTTGTACTCCGCCTTCGCAAGGTATGCGAATTTACGATGAAATACGTGACGAAGTGAACCGGGCGGTAGGGGAGATAAATGGACGATTCTCTACAATGGACTGGGTGCCTATTCAGTTTTTCTATCGTGCGCTGCCTTTTGAAGAAGTGGTTAGTTTGTATGCGACGAGTGATATTGCCTGGATTACCCCACTTCGTGACGGATTGAATTTGGTCGCAAAAGAGTATGTGGCTGTCCAGGGGCAAATGGAAGGCGATGGTGCCTTAGTTCTATCGGAGTTTGCCGGTGCATCTGTAGAGTTGCCGTATGCGATTCTGACAAATCCTTATGATTTAAAGAGCATGAAAGAGAGTTTGTTGCGTGTATTGCTTATGCCTGCTGAAGAACGTTCATCTCGTATGAAGCGATTATATGATCAGGTAAAGAATTTCGATGTCCATTATTGGGGTAAGGACTTTGTTAAAGAACTCGAGAAAACAAGAAAGTCATAATAGTGCATAACGCGTATTTTGATACTAAATATAGGGAGAATTGGTATCTTTGAGTGATTTTAATAGATATACCCAAATGAGAAAAATAATTATAGTATTTATATGCATTGTTGGGCTAGGCATTCACCAGAGCGCTAATGCACAGCGTACGGCCACGGCCGAACGTGATTCGTTGAGTAAACCTTACGATCCAGCGGCGAATGCACAGGCAGATATTGATAGCCTTATACAACGGGCGGGCACGGAAGGTAAAAATATTATTTTGCAAGCGGGTGGGAATTGGTGTATTTGGTGTTTACGATTTAATAACTATATACATAGTGATACCGATATTAATTCCCTCTTGGAAAAGAAATTCCTCTACTACCATTTAAATTTTTCCAAAGAAAATAAGAATGAAGATGTTTTTCAAAGATATGCTCCTGAAGGATCCAAGTTAGGTTATCCGTTTTTTATCGTTATGTCCGGAGAAGGGGAGGTACTGGAAGTTCATGATAGCGGATCATTAGAAGACGGCAAGGGATATGATAAACAAAAAGTTCTCAGCTTCTTTGGGAAATATATTGAAAAATAGTTGCCGTAGTAAATGACTGCTTAGGATAAAAATATGTAACAACGGCCGAAGAGAATTCGGCCGTTGTATTTGTAGTCCTTTTTTTCTATTGCCAGTCAGATATTTCCACGAATCTGAATGTAATTCTCAAAATAGGAAAGATGTAGTTTTCCGTACGCGAGGTACAGTAGGGTTTGTTAATTATACCAAATAGGTATTGAAAAACTCAATCGTTCGATCCCATGCTAACTGGGCCGCTTGCGGGTTAAAACGAGGGGTGCTGTCGTTATGAAATCCATGGTGAGTACCCGGGTAGCTATGCGCTATATATTTTTTGTTGTTATCTTCCAACGCTTTCTCGTAAGCTGGCCAGCCGCTGTTAACTCCTTCATCCTCTTGTGCAAATTGCAACAATAAAGGGGCATTAATTTTAGGAACCTCTTCGAGGGGAGCCTGTCTTCCATAAAATGGTACAGCAGCTTTTAAGTCACTCATGCGTGCGGCCATCATATTGGAAATCCAGCCACCAAAACAAAATCCAACAACCCCGACCTTGCCATTTGAATGTTCATGGTCAGCCAAGTATTCTCCCGCTGCGATAAAATCCTCCAACATGGAGTCGCCCTCTCGTTTAGCTTGCATTACCCTACCCTCATCATCGTTTCCAGGGTAGCCCCCCAGTGGGGTGAGCGCGTCAGGTGCAAGTGCAAGAAAACCAGCCTTAGCGACGCGGCGAGCGACATCCTCTATATAGGGATTTAGCCCTCTGTTTTCGTGAACAACAACTATTGCTCCTCTTTTAATGGTGTTTTTCGAAGGAAGAGCTAGCAGGCCTTTGATTTGTCCACCTCCTTTGGGTGAAGAATACGTAATGTAATTGCTCTGAATGTCGGGATCATCCTTGGACACTTGCAAGGTGTTTTTATAATCTGGACTCAAGAAACTTAACAAAGCAGGTACGGTTAAGCCGCCAACGGCATAAAGTGAAAGTTTTTGCATGAATAAGCGTCGAGAGATACGGTTATGAGCGTAGTCATTGTAAATGATAAAAATCTCTTCGTTAAGGTCTTCTTTTTTGATGTTTTGCATAGTCGAAAATTTTAAAAATTGATAAAGAATCAAGTTTTGCTGGTACGAGTTGGTCCGATGAATAGGACTGGCTGTCTAGTGCGGGTTTATCATCTGGAAATTAATGTTATATTGTCATGTTCGGCGATAATTTCGAGGATAATATCAAAATATGTTTTTCCATGTCCATGTTGTAATTTGTCGATTTGAGCATTTACAAAATCGATGTTAAATACTGTGGGTTTTAAAAGCTTTTGCTGGTAATACTGTAATGTTAATTCGTAGCCTAAATCGATCTTGTTTTTTTCAAAATTCAACCAGATCAAATTGATCGGTTCATTACTTTCAATAATGCCAAACCCGCCGTATAGCAGGTCGCTAAACGCATCTAGGCTTTGGCCTAATTTCCAGTCCACATCTTGCATGAAAACTTGGTTTATTTGCTCATAGAAGGAAGGTATGTCGTAAATTTTATTTCCGTCTATGGTGATCGTTTTGTGCATCAGAATAAGTAAATATCAATGAATTGAATTTTGTGTTTTCATTTTAAATAATCGCCCTACCGTATGCACACTATTTTTGCGCCTCATGATTATCATTTTGTATTAAAAGCATATATTTTCTGTAGTTATCCCCTATAATCCAAATGTTTATTAATAATAAAGGAAGCACAAAGGCAAGTCCTGATGGATCAAAGGTAACAGTGTGCGTGAAAATTCCAACCACAATAGGCAAACACACCAGAGCACCCAGCGCGCGGGTACGAGGAATAATGAATAGAACTCCCCCAATAATTTCAAATATACCTACTAAAGGGGTGATCCATTTGAGCGTTAAAAATGCTTCATGAATTTTTAGCTGTTCGGCAGTCTGTTCTGGCATAGGCATGTTGGGGATGAATTTTGTCACACCGGCAAATATCAGCATCAAGCCAAAAAGTAGACAGATAATAAATTTTAGTGTTTTCATAATAGATTGAGTTATGTAAAGTGTATGTTTCTTACTCTAATTTAAGAACTTATTCGCCTTATTTACAACATAATATTAATTATGTTGTCATAAGGCAAGTTCTTGAATTTTGACTTTTTATAACTTTTAAATCTGTTGATGGCTACATTTTTTCTTTTTGACGCTCGTTAAATTTCTTTTCAATATGTGCAATAACATGTTTCATGAAATCCGTATTATTTAATTTACTCGCATGTATTAGAGCTCCAGGACTGAATACATTTATTTCCATAATAACATCGCCGACTATATCTAAACCAACGAAGTACATTCCATCATCTTTGAGTTTTTGACTAACTTGTGATACCGTGGCGAGAATCTTTTTTGTAATGCGTGCTACTTTTGCGCTACCTCCTTGGTGAATATTGCTACGGATATCTCCTTTTTGTTGTACTCTTGCAATTGCTGCATATTTACCATCTACCACGACTGGTTCGCCATCAAGCAGAAAAAATCTTATATCCCCTTTTGCGGCAGCAGGAAGATATTCCTGTGCAAGTAAATACCCATCGCGGGCTATAACTTCGACGGTTTGCTTTAAGTTGTGCTTTTCTCCTTTTTTGACCATAAACACATTCTTCCCGCCCGATCCAGTAAGGGGCTTCAATATGATTTTACCTTTTTGCTGTTCCAGAAAGTTAACCACATCGTCATAACTTCTTGTTACAAGTGTTTTGGGACGAATCTCCTTTGGAAAATACTCCAGATACATTTTATTGGTGGCCTGCATCAATTGATCCGGGTCGTTTATCACCCACGTACCCTGACGCTTCATTAATTGTGCAAATTGCAGTGCTGTAGGCGATGCCCAGGGGCGGGAAATCATATCCGTAACGGGATCGTGCCGTATCCACAACAGATCGATTTGATCAGAGGTGACGAATTGCTTCTCTTTTTTACGTACGATACGCATCAAATCTTTATGATCGGACACCCGATCCGAAGACTCTAGTACGCGGCAATGAGCTCCTACGGTTTTCTCGTCGTGGTATGCGAAGTCTGCCAGTCCGATATAAAGCACTTTATGACTACGTCGATGTGCTGTTAATGCCAATTGTGTCGTAGTGTATCCACTAAGTTCCTTGTGTGTCTGGTTGATTAAAAATGCTATAGTCATATGTTTTTTAATAATTTATCATTTTGAATATGCTGCTAAAATGCTGGGCGTTGTTTAATTTATCAATGTACGGAGCTTGTAAATATCTAGGAGTGAGCGCGGGTTGTCTTAGGATGCCACGCTGCATCAGATCTTTTATTATAGGAAGATAATCTTCCCTTATCTTACCAATTGTAAGAATATTTAAGTCACCGCCATTTTGTATATATCGGATGAGCTCAATAAAGCCCTGTAAGTAAACGGCGTCTTTGGTCAGCCCCCCGGAACGGTATACACGCATAGCCATACTATATGCTGGTTTAATACCGAAATTGAAGTCCTCGTGAAGCATACTGAAAGTATCCGTAAAACTATGGCCCATTAACATATGCCTTACAGCCAGTACCCTGCCTGCCAGTATTCGGAGACGGTCGTTTGTTAATCCTCCCACCAGAAATTCCGCCAGGACAGCAAGACCTTCTTGAAGCTGCTCATAGCCGGGAACCCCTTGACGGAAGATACTGAAGTTCTGCTCTTTTCCATTAAAATAGGTGATGATATGCGTTCCCACCTCATGTTGAATTAAGGCCAGGGCACGTCTGCGCGATATTTTATATTCTTTACTGATATTTAGCACGCCATGATTAACCATTACACCAGAAATGTCATCGCGTATACGTACTGTACTGGCAAACTTTGGTGATTGCTGCTGCAAGTAACGAAGTTCTTGCTCTGCTAATTTTGCAAATTCAGGTGCATGTAAGTATTCCTCTTCCACAGGTTCGGGAGCGGGGGTTGCATCGATCGCAATAAGTAAAGCTTTCGCAGTTTCATACAGGTCGTCACTAACATTTCCAAACACCATGAGGCTACCGTATTTAAAATCCGGTGTATTGCGCGAGGCCAGCATGGTCATCATATCGTCGAGTTCGCGCCGTTTATCACGAAACAGGTAAGCGACGGTTGGGTCGTATATATCCTCTATTCGAAGATTATATAAATTTCGTTTAACCAAATCAGGGTCGACCGGAATAGGACGGTAGTGAAAGGTAGGTGTTTTACGGTAACCATCTTTTTGAAATTGAAGCCAGGCTTCATGTGTATTTATTGGTGTAGTCAATAGTAAAAAGTCAAACTTCATACTCTCTTTAAGTAACACATTGTCGATCTCGTATATCTGTTCGTTGAGTCTTTCGTGAACCTTCATCTTAAAATGTGCGGCGCGGATATTGGTATGAAGACGAACGAATTCAAAGAAAAGTCGAGAGAGACTCTTCGCTAAGGACTCACGGAAGATACGCGCCAGGAGAGGCAAATTTTTTCCCTCAATACTTTGGTAACGTTTGCGAATAGAAATTCCCAATGCAATAACGATGTTAGCTTTTGCCGCTGCGGTTTCGACAATTGGTGATTGATTGGGAGGGCAGGGGAGTTTGCTTGTCTTTTTTAAATCAACAAACAGTTCATGGGCTTCGTTATGGATGTTTTTGGCTAAATATTCCGCGAGGTCTAACGCATTTTTTTGCGAGAGATGTATGGCTATATCTTCGGTTTGTTTTTCCGAGGCGGTCCATACCTCGACAAGCAAACAAGTGCCAAACTGGTCTGCCAGAGCTTTGGAAATCAGTGGTATCCATTTATTAAGATCCTCTCCTTCAGCTTCGGGGTTAAAGATGATGCTTGCCTGCTCTGATTTAGCTAGTTCAGACAACATCCTGTCTTTTCCAGATTGTGGAATTCGGTAGATAAAAAGATAGGGTACTATTTTATTAAATACAATTTTACCCTTATTCGGAATCTGTTTATGGATCGGTTCTCGATCTGTTATTGCTTTTAATATTTGTGTTAATGTTTTATCCTGCAGCATATATTGGGTCGTTTTTGAAGTCCGTAAGTACATGAAGCAAAAGCTGTTTATAGGATTGTATTAAGGGCATATAGGGAACGCCTGTCCACTCATCCATAAAGTCCTTTCGGAATTCAATTGACAATACACAACCTTTGTCACCATACTTGGAGGTGAGATGCTGGGCTAAGTAACCGCCTTTGAACTTAACGTTTTCTCGTATATCAATAGGTTCATCCCTAAACTTTTGAACAGATACGCTTTTAATAAACCGCTCTATAACGCTCCGCCATTTAGGATGATTATAGAAGGTTCCTAGGTTTATCTGCGGATTTGCTTGCGTGTCTATTTGCTGGTTCGGCGATTCTCGCTTAGCATTATAGCTATGCAGGTCCCAAATCATAAAATAACCATAATGAAGTATGGTTTCTTCAATCAAGGTATCTATTTGCCGATAGGTATCTGTGTGAACAGATTGAAGAGCTACAATCAAATCAGCTGGTAGATCTTTCCACACGTTTAGACCCCAAGCCTGGTCGGGATGCAAGTAAATAGCATCTTCTATTTTTCTATTGATATCCAGTTGAAAACGTGACGTGCTGACCAAAAATTGATTTATAGGTAGTTCCGCCATGCAGCCAGTATGTGGGTCTTCCTCACGAAAGCGCGTTTTCTCGTCAAGCTGTAAATAGGGTAGTAGCCTTTCATTAATCTGATGGCTGTCGTGTATTGCAAAAGCCCAGTAAGGGCTTTCCGTTTTATTGACCCTGAACTGAAATAAATTACCCATACTATAAACCTTTCTTTTGTTACGAATAATAACACGTTTCTCAGTAAATAGTTTGAAAACGGAAGCTGGATATTGCTGGTTTTTCTTGTGAATATTTAGAAACAAACAAAGCTTACTTCCAGTGCCCTTGGGAATGAGGGGAAGTAAGCTTGTACTGAATATTTTAATCTTATTAGACTCTCGAATTAAATTGCGAATATGCAATTTGCGCTTTTAGCGATTTATAAAAGTTAAAAATGATTGGAGAACCTTTCTTAGGAAATCTGCGGTATCACTTTTTGTAAGTTTGCCATTTTGATCAAAATAATCTTGTACTGATGGCAAATATACCTCAGGCTGCTGCATCGTCGGCATGTTTAGAAAGACAAGTGATTGTCGCAAATGATGGTTGGCGCCGAATCCGCTGAGCCCACTTATAGAAGTGGAAATAACTAGGGCTGGTTTACCGTCCCATGCGTTTTCTCCGTACGGGCGAGAACCTACGTCTATTGCATTCTTTAACACACCAGGT
>JAALOO010002016.1_pt1 | contig 12148 bp, 8 predicted proteins | sample 7257641 | NCBI WGS metagenome assembly JAALOO01 (sample SAMN14085613, study PRJNA598686) | mite metagenome | biome: ENVO:01001000; feature: ENVO:01001002; material: ENVO:01001226; isolation source: single female mite from University of Michigan culture on fish food culture... ... | reverse complement strand
TTGCTCCGCTCGCAGGACCCTCGTCGACGGACGTTGGCAGTGGCCAAACCACGTTTGACCTCGCGGTATTTAGCCGTGCACCGTTAGGGTCTAGCAATTAACTTACTGGAGTCTTGCTGTGAAAAAACACAGCTCAGAATCTGAGCTTCAGATAGTAAAACAGAAACACACGATATGCGCATGCGTGATACAACAATGCGAGAGTAAGATAAGAACTCAGCGGCTGATGATATGATATCAGTGATATCGAGCCAGCACACGTAAGCACAGTCAAGAGCAAAAGCAGCGGCAGCTGCTTTGCCGCTGTGACAGTCGCACAGTCAAGGGCAAAACTGTGGCTGCGCTTGGCGCGCGCCGCTGCCAATGCAAAGTACAATAATCCAGATTTTTTGGACTTTCTAGTAAACCATAAGGTTTAGGAGCAAACCAACTTAGACCTTGACTAATTGAAGGGCAAGGAATCTAATGGTGTAATCAGAAATGAGATCAAAGCTCGTTTTGTATTTAAAAAAGCTAGTTTAAAAAGTGATGAAACTCCAAAAAAGTACTTCCGGGTACTTTATCAAAATTCTGAGATAGCCACATTGTGTCGGCTATTTATCTGATCATTTTATCCAAAACCCCATTCTTCTAAACCTAGTTGTTCTATTTAAAAGTCATTTTCAAAAACTGCCGGAAACAGATAATCCGCCATTTTAAATACTCCCGGTTATCTGATCTACTCGAATTTAGTATCATTAGAAAGATGCCATTTATCTCGTTATACTGGTAAAAACCGCATCTCGATATCTTTAACGGTGTAATTTGTAGAGTAAAAAAAGTTCGTGAAGAGAAATGGAGAAAATCATTTTTTTAGGGATAGGAGGATATTTGTTAAATTAGAAAAAATTTTTAGTAAAACAAAAAATTTGAATGTTGGCTTTACTGTAATGCCTTTTTGTTGAACGGTTTTACTTAACATTGAAAAGCAAAAATATGTAAACTAGAGCACAAATTGTTTTAACAATAATAAATTTTTGTTACTTTTGAAAACAAAAAATAAATTATTTAGATTAGATTGATTAAAGTGGCAAAAAAACTACTTGATGAAAGTTTAAGATGTCGGTTTTCTGGAAAAAAGTTACCACTCTCAAATTTTAAAGGTTTCTACTTTAGTCATATCTAATATTTAATCTTGCAGTATTGCCAAAATGTATATGCATGTGAGTAAATGTGCATCAAACTAAAGCAACCAGCGTTTTTATGCAAATGTTCAAATAGTGAATATCTTTAATGTATTGCTGACTGACAAGACAAACAGGCAAGAAAGTAGAAAACTGCAAGTTGTTTGCTCTAGCAAAAGTTAATCATTTCAAAAGTAAATGGTCTAGTTCAACAACTGTAAAAGCTTTTTTGCCACTAGAAAAAGAAAATTGAAACAAAAGATACATTTGTTTAACGGCAACAAACATTTTCTCAGGTGCATTTTAAGCACTGACGTATACGCCAAACAACAGCGCAATTTTAGTTAAGTGCTGTACAACCGCTGAATCCATTTGCAAATAGATTAGATGCATTCTTTAATTACAGTAATAAATTCTAAAGACGACAAAACCACAAGTTTTTAGTTTTAGCATTGCACCCTAAAGCAGACATCGATCCGCGTTAACACAAAAAAATGATTTTATTTTTGTCTTTTGCACTTACATTTTCTAGTGAATAATGTGCTGAACACTGCTAAAAATGTATCGAGTGCAAATGCAAATGGTTTTTTCAAAAAGTGAGTAGTCAGTGAATTGTTACAAATGCGCATTTAAAGTTATTTGTTGTTTTCCTGTTTTAAATTTTTTTGTTTTAAAATGGATGTGAAATAAACACTGCTAACACTTTTTGTACATTTGCAAATCAATTTTTTATTTTTTTAAAATTTGTTTGCATTAACTGTTTTTAGTCAAGAAAATGAATGCATTTTTGTAATGTGTTGCAATGTAATAACAATGCAAATGAAATCAGAATGAATGGGCAGACAAACGATTCTTTAGGCGTTGTGCTCACAGATGCTACCGTTGTAATTTTAGTTACTTGCATTGAATTTTCTCAAAAAGTGATAATAGTAAAATTAATGCAGTGTTAAACGGCAGCAGAATTGTAAGAATAATGACTCCAACTGCCCAATGGAATATCTGCAAACATCTGCTAATGAGATTGAGAACTTATTACTACGTCCATTTCTGAACATAGGCAGTGTCGATCAGTAAATAATTAATAAACAGAACTAGACAGTGCATTACACATAACAACAAGACAGCAAGGCTACTTCATTTTGTATTGCGTTGTTATCGAAAACTGTAAGAAGGCTTTTCAGTGAATTGTTCTAGATGACGACCATTGAAAACAGGCAACAAAAAAAGCCAAATGGAAATTGAATTGGTAAGCACAATTCAAAATGAGATGCGATCTTTGAAACTGCCTCTGTCGCTGTTTCTGCTTCATATTCTAATGATCACTGTTGCCGCCAATGGGGTGCTCTAAATGCAATCCTTGGCAGGTGGAAAGAGAAATAGCAAGGAGCAAAAGGCAACTCACTCAACTAGAAATGATAAATAAATTCAAATGGGTAGTTGAATTTAAATGGTAGAAAGGCTGGGAAAGCTATCAAGCGCAAAAAAGGGATGCTACTGTTGTGGCGCAAGTGGGCACCAATCTGACAAAAATGCCGTAGCGGCTGAACAAAGCAAATGCCTTGGTGAATGTCAACACAGCATAAGCAGGGTATGGGTATATTAATTCGTACGTCACTGTGCTCCAAAGTAATAGGGCCATTTAAATATTTAACTACTAAATCAAACAATAGAACCCAGTAATATTGGCTGTCAGACAACTTCTTAGAAAGTGCTTTAACTCTTTATTAGCAAAATTTAACCGTAACGGTATCGTTTTCCTGCTGAGAAAGACACAGTAGGGGGCGAGTGTGATTTTGGTTTAGCTTAAGTAAATTTAGATCAATCAAATAAATTTAACCAAAAACAATTTTAAAATTCAAATCACAATTTTTGTTTTTAATAAGTGTTTAATTAGAAACTTTATTTGCATTCTTTTCACAACAATTGCCCCTAGTTATGATAAATTAAACCAAACTTGATTTAAGCAAAAATGCATTTTTGTTGTTTACTTTAAAATTTTAATTTTTAAAATACTTGTCAATTATTAAAAAAATAAATGCATTTAAAAGAGCCATCGATTAAAATGATTGTAAAAAACCAGATAAGGTTTGCATTCCCGCAGGCAATTTGCAACGCCGTTAAAGAAACAAAAATTTTTTCCGTCATTCACTAATGTACAATGCCATTGTGTATGTGCTATGTCAACAAAAAAAAGTAGTAGTACGACCACAATAGCACTGAACTGCAGCAGTGACATGCTTTACTCTTAAATAAGCTGCTACTAAAAAGACAAAGGAAGGCATGTAACTTGAGAGCTAATCGCTGCACGAATAAGCACTGTTCGACGACGGCATGTAATGTCAAATTACAAACCATCTAAATAGGGCTAAAATTGTTATTCGATTTAGCAGTTTTTTCTCACTTTTGGGATTAAAAGTACAACTATACAAAAAAGGAGAGATTTTTGTGCTTGCATTACAAATGAGTGATTAAATTTTCACGCCACAAAATGTAAGCAATTAGCAAACCGAATTAATAATCGATTATGAAAATAATGCTAGTGCTGCGTGTAAAACCGCAATATTGTTAAAAAACATTGCAGACAACAATTATGCCCTGTCGCATTTATTGTGCGACACCGCATCTTTTTGTGCTTGCTGTTTCTTGTTTATTTTTTGTAAAAATTGTTTTGTGTCAATACCACCAATAATCTGGTAAATGTGCAAAAACAGTTGGCAAAAAACTAAACAAAAAAATTTTTTGCTGCAATTGAAAACAAACCAATTGCAAAGCCTTAAACGATTTCCAATTTCAATGTTCCCCAATCGACTAAAACTCAGCAGCCTGCATTGTGCCAGAATAAAGCTCACAAAAACTGTTTTCCACAGTGTGTCTGTAGCAGCTCTTAATCATACTGGAACTCACCGGACTAAAATTAATTTATGGTTTGCCAAGTGCTGAGGCCAAGAATAAAGGGTAAACCAATGAGACAGTTGTGGTCATCAAGTCAGATTGGCACATGCAGGTTTAAACCCACAGCATTTCTTATAGCAATGTGAATGATGGGCAAATATTGAGCTTAGAGTGCCCACTAATTTGCTGGGATAATAAAAGTTCTCACTGCATGAATAAAGCGTAGTGTGACATTTAAACAGCTTTCAGCGATGATGGTTGAGAAACAAGAAAGAACAAAAGTACGGCACTGCAACACAAACAATGACAATCGTTTGCTGTTGGTTGTTGCTCATTTACCAGTGCACAAGGGATAGACAAAAAAAACTACTCACTAATTCAGTCATTAAATTTACCCGCAAAGTGTGTTTTTGCTTAGTCGGTCGACAGTAGTTGAAAATTTTATAGAATGTGCCTGGATTCAGTGCAGTAATCAATTAGCCGCACCGTGTTTGACCATGTGTCCCTCCGATTAGCCACCATACAATAAAATTTTAATATTAGCAAAATTTGCATAAAAAATTCACAGTGTGTTTTAAACTGTGCTTACTAAAATCCGATTAAAATGAGGGATTAATTTAAAGTAAATGATTACCCTCAGTATTGGCGTTTCAGTTTTAATTATTTTTTAACAAAATCAACTATTTTTTTATAAAAAGTTAAGTTGTGCACACAAGTTTAAAAAATTTAATCAACTGTTTAAATTTATTAAAAACAAAACAGTGTAATTTACAGTAGTCAAAGTCTAGTGAGTTTAAGTAACAAGTCAAACAAAAAATTATACTTTAAAGAATTTGCAACTTGACACAAAAAACTAACTGACGGTTTTATGTAGACAGGTGCTATTCAAATGAGCAAAACCAAAAAATTTATCAAGTGTATGAACTAAATAAAGTTTGTCAGTTTAGTAAAACAACCAATTTATTTTGTGTGCTTAAAATGATGATAATGTCGCTAATCGATGCAATCAGCCACGAGTCAATGCCACAAATTCAATGCTCCAGTGCCTCTGCTTAGAGAAGAAAGCGTCAGATTCTGGTGACAGTAGCCTTCTCAAGCACCGATGGCTGCTGTCCAATTACCGCGAATGCCAGTGGCAGTTACAAAGACTTTTGGACGCCACACAAAGCCATCGCATTCTGTAGTTGAAAGGTTGACACTGACTGTGGAAGCAGTCAATCGCTGCACTGGAGACATCACTGCGCCACATCCTAGTTGCTGTCCAATATGCCTACCAGCCGAGTCAAGTGTTATTAATTTTGCCACGATGCATCTTTCTTTTGGAGCCTTTCCTTAATGATGCCTTTAATTAACGCCAACATCAGCATCACTGCTGTTGATGTGAGCTGTGTGTTGATCAGCACACCAGGCGTCGATAACGACGATGCACTGCGAATAATAATTAATACAGCATTCTCTACTGGGCACAGTGTGGGAAACAGTGCTTTGATGTGCTCTACAGGCGGACAACGACAAGGACAGCGACAATGACAACGAAAACTACAGGCACGGCTACAACTACCACGACAAGACTACTTCTCTGGCCATCGATGCACTAATGATGGCTGCAATTAGAAAGTTTGCATCTGTCAAAAACAATAAAACACTCGTAACAACCATTTTTTCACTTGATAATAGCGTCAACTGTTCTAGATGTTGTCGGCAGATTTGGGTCACTATTCTCAGTGGCAACATTCGCTATATACATTGATTTAATAAACTGAAAACCATAAGTTTAAAAAATATTTTATTAAATTTTGTTTTGTTCTTTTGTTATTTGACCATAAAACACCAAAAGGAACGATAACTTATAATTTAACGTTTTGAATAAATGCCGTTAAAAATCAATTGCAATGTTTTTTAGTGGCTCGGGCTAGTTTGGCAACTAATTAACAAAGAAAATATTGTCATGTTTTCATACACACTCAAATAACAAAAGAAAAAAATGCAAATAGAAAACATTGCACATCAGCTAGCGACAAACCAATAGAATGTCGTTTTGGACAAAAGTTGACACGCTTACACGGGTATACGGGAAAATGGACGATTTGTTTGCCTGTTCTTTACCCCCAAAAAGTCTTGTGCCTGTCAACAGTGATAGCTCATACAATGCTGACAATTGTCAACAGCTTACATAACCGTTGAAGAGGGCATTGTTTACTGTTGCCTATTGACCATTTGCCCTTCAATAACATTCATTCAGTAATCAACTTGGTGCCCGTGCATACTAATTGAATTAATGAGCATTTGAAAAGGCAATCTGCATTACACTCCATTTGTTGGGTTGACAATGTTTCTTGTTGAGTTCCAATACATGCATTATATTAAAATTAATAAACTTTTCATGCAGAAGCATTAATTAAATAAAGATGCCACAGAACTTTTAATATCCATTTTTTAACACCACATCTTTTTACTAAAAAACGTTCTCTTGCCTTTTTTCCTTCTCTCAACATCAGAGACTGTCACCAGTGCTCATAAAAAGCAGTCATAAAAAGTCGCCGTCGCTGCACTTTTCTAGATTAGCATGCAATTTCAATACTGCCATAACCAGATTGGCTTGACTGAAGGTTTCTATTGATGAACAATGTGAGTGTGTAAAAAGTGTCAAAACAGTTCCGGAATCGAGGAACCAAGTGTGTTTGTATGTGAGTGCTTTAGCGTCTACTTGAAATGGCCTTTTGCTCCATTAATTGCGTCCAAGGGTGACAACAAGCAGCAGCAGCACAGCGTTATGGCTCGAATTTGCCAGAAGAAAACAGAGACCAGTGTGTAATGAGACATTCAGGATAAAACAAAGAAAAAAGACAGCAAACAACTGGCACACACACACAAGTGGTCGGTGGTAATTGTCAACGACTAACGTGCTTGTGCGTGTGTGTGCTCACTGGATAAGTCTGATGAGCACTCTGGACAGCGTTTCAGCCATCAATAAATGGGACACAACAAGACAGCAGTCATACTGTCAGACAAGGCCCATTACACCATAGCAAACTTCATTGCTTTAATGAGTTGAACAAGTCAAACGGTGCAGATAAAACAGTTTGCTTTTGTCTTGGTTCTTTTCTTGAGTTTTCATTTTCAGTGAGTTGGCTGCTCCTTGTCGTGAAAAACGATCTGGCCACCTTTAAGCACACACCTAATGAGGGGACGAGTGTCACCAAAACGGTAGATCATGTGGCGCCAATCAGAAGCGTTTAGGAGAATGGCATCCCCGCGTTTGCCCACTTCCAGTGAGCCGTGGTTGTGGGAGCGCTTGAGTGCATAGGCAGCGTTAATGGTCGCTGCGACCAGCGTTTCATTCAACGTCAGGCCATAGTGTATTGCTGCGAGATTCATCGCCATCGGCAGAGAGTAGCCTAATTAGAAAAGGTGAGAAAGATGGGGATAGAAAAGAGAGAAAAAGGTAAAAGGAAAATTGTTATTTGTCAAAGTTGCCCACCTCCCACTTTCACTTACACATGGCGTTGGGATTGTAGTCAGTGGCAATGACTACAGGCACCCCCGACTGTACCATCGCCCGCACCGGCGGCACTGGAAGACGCAGCAGGTAGCAAGTGGTAGGACAGAGCACGGCGGCCACCTTGGCGCTTGCCATGGCGGCCACACTTTGCTGGTTGCAGTACTCCAGGTGGGACACTGAACGGGCGCCCAGACGAGCGGCCATCGCTCCTGCGCCTAGATCGCACAGCTCATCACCGTGAAAGGCTATTTCAGCGCCTGGGAATGCCTTCAGACCGTGCTCTAGCATCCTTTCGCTTTGCTTGAGGTCGTAAACGCCTAAATAGAGGGAGATTCAGTCAATGAATTTTATCGCCACTCTTGTTTAGTACAAACCTTTCTCACAAAAGACGTCAACAAACTCAACGGCCAAGTCCTCTTCCTTGCTGAGGCGGTCCATCATCTCAATGGTGTGGGCAACACCTTCGTCAGATGTCATGCCTTTTGGCACTGAGTGAGCCCCGAGAAAAGTGGTGACCAAGTCGGCACTTGTCAGAGAGCGAGCTCGCTGAATCACCCGCAGCATCTTCAACTCTGTCTCAAAGTCCAGCCCGTAGCCTGTTTTGCACTCTAGTACAGTTGTTCCGCAGGCGACCATGTGCTGAACTCTGTTTACAAGCTTTCTCAAAAGTTCATCTTCAGACGCCCTCTTGGTGTGTTCCACGGTAAAGTGAATGCCGCCGCCTTTGCTGTGTATCTCCAAGTAGCTGGCGCCTCGCAGTTTCAGGTCAAACTCATTCACTCGATCGCCTGCCCACACTGGGTGGGAGTGCGCATCGATGAGTCCGGGAATCAGTGAGCACCCCTTGCCATCAATAACATCTTCAATGTCTTCTAGGCTGGTGGCAAACTTTGTTTTTAGCTCCAGTTTCACAGCATCGTCATGTCCAACGGCGACAATCTGACCCTGTGCACCAAAGACAATTGAGCAGCCAATGTTGTCAGTTGAGCGTCGTTCAATTAAGTCTACGTGATCTTGCTCTGGGCCCACTCGGAACAGATCGCCATTAGAAGTGACCGAGACTATTTGTTCGCAGTTCACTATGGCACGTGGCAATTTCATGATCTTTTCAGTTTGTCTTTTCAGCTGGCAGTGACAGGAGAGAGCTAAACTCACTGGAAAATAAATGTTTGAGCTGATAAGAGCGAAGAGAACCCTCTGTCAATGTATTAAGTGGTAGCACAGTATCGATAAGATCAAAGGCAGCCATAAAGTGTGCTTGTATCTGAAAGCTGCAGCAGTAAAACGTGTTTGCCTAGCAGAGTGTGTACAGTGAGACAGCGGGGAAGGGAGAACTTGCTCGGCGACTTGCTGTGCCTGTCCGCAGTATGCACTGCAGCATCAGTCAATGCCGTACAAGCAGATGCGACAGAGCGAATGCAGTTTGAGTGTCATAATATTATATGCAAAGTGCGCACACTGAAATAGTAGGAGAAGGCAATCGAATCAGGAGGCAAGATGCTTTTTCCACCAGCTACTAATCACATTGTACGAACATTATCAGATTTGTAGCTATTTTTGCATTTTTGTTTTGTTTGCTTCAAAAAATTACAAAATAAACTTGATGCACTTGTTTCTTTGAAATAATGTTTTACAAAGAAGAGAGGTACTCAAAATGACGCAAGTTTCTAGATTTTTTATAACAGTTTTGTTGGCAAACAGCTACCTAAGCGGCGACAAATATCATAAAGTCTGTACAAAAGTCCAGGACATTGAAATTCATAACATAAATTCACACGTTCAATTGACAGCAGTGTTTGCACAGTGGTCTACACAAGTCACAGCAACAGTCGAGTGAGTGAGAGGGGAGAGCAATTCAAACACGCTCTTACACTTGCACTGAATGACTCGGCATGCAAATCAGTGCACCCTAGGAATAGGGCATTGCCGGGCAAGTTGCCACTCAATATAACAGCTCCTGAATCGAGTGGAGGCTGTTTGACAAGCAAATCGATCGGGCTTCGCTCTAGCGCCACTGAGAGCACTGAAATCAAACACCATAGAGCCTTGGTCTGTTGCTGCTGTTTTGTCTGAAAGCCGCATAAGCATAGCACAAGGAAGGGGCAAAAAGAGAGAGGCAGTAAAGCAAAGCTGCAGCGGCCGGAAAGCTGCTTGCTGGCTTTGGCGTCATTAAATATTGATCGACTCAAATTAGCAAGACATCGATGTGTGTGAGTGTGTACCGTAAACAGGTCTGTGAGTTTGCAACTGTAATCGCGAATAAATCATGGGCAGGAAAGTATGCCCATGTGCGTTTCGTGTGCCAAATGGCGCTCCACCGATTGCAGTAAGGATAAAGCCACTCGGGCGTCTCACTTGCTCCACCACCACCACCACCAGGCAACTTTTCGCGCTCCCATCTCCCACTTTTGCCTCTTCATTTCCATCCTTCCTTTCTAGCGCAACCTTTTCGCATCAGCACAGACGGTCGATTCAAATGAATGAAAATGGGCACCAAAGTCGCTTTAGGACGAACTGGTTCGCTTCGCTTCGTCAAGCCAAAGTCAAATACAGGGAGACTTGTGCTGTGCGTAGAAGCACTACTGAAAATTGAATTAAAACAGGGGCAAAACAGTAATGGCCATAATAAATTAGCAAAGAAACACATTAAGGTAAATAGGAAAAATACTGCTGCAACCAATAGGAAAATCTATTGTATTCAATTGTACACTTGACCAAATGGTGGCCAGGTGCCTCCATTCGCGTGACGACTGTTCTTGGAGTGAGAAAACAAAAGCGCACACAGCAAATTAGAACAGCTTAGACAGGGCAAGCGAAAGGCCAAGAGGCAGACTTACACTATTTTCCTAGAAAGAGCCTTCCAGCGCAATTCCGCCAAAGGTAATTAAATTAAAGGCGATTAATTATTAAGGCTACAAGAGGTAAAAGTAAGACATTGCTACTGCCACTTGGAAACTGCTATTTTTTAGCTTGTATTTGCTTGGAAAAACATTCACTTGACTACTTTTTTAGTTGAACATAAAAAACGCAATAAGAAACCATAAAAAGAGTTTAGAAAATGAAACAAATTCATATTTGAGATTCAAAAAAAGAGAGCAATTGCATGAGTGACTATGGCCAGACCTAATGTGCGCCCGACTTCTTTTTGCAATGTTACACAAGTTTTTTGCGTGCCAAGCAAAAAGTATTGCTGCTAACGTTGTTGAATCAGGCGCCTATACGCTACAAGTAAAAGTGTTTCTAGAAGAGGAATAAAAACAAGCAGAATAGTTAATTGAAAAGACCAATTTATTTTTATTAATATTAAATCAACAATTAGGAGCAGAAAATTGAATTTACGACTGATTCAACGTCGTCACTTGCAGTGACAAACACCGCACTCAAATCAGAAAACCATAGTTGTTGGTGTTTGTTCTAATTAGCATAATTGACAACAATTGTGTCGTGTTGATTGTACAATTTGTCAGTACAATTAGAGTAATTGAGTTATTTTTGTAAACTTCAGTGATGTCTTTTGTTTGTATTTTGTGTGATGGTTTCGTTTGCTTATTCACATATACATATTTTAAATTTTGGTGCTTTGAATATCATGTCCCACTGAACAAAATGCTCAAAACAATTCTGAATGCAAAAAATAGAAATAAACCAAATTGAAAGTAAAGATTAAAATGTAAAATAAATAAATAAAATGGCAAACACATGAATATTTGATGACGCTGATGACAGGGAATTGAAGCTCATAGCGTCCTTTTCTCTTGACTTTTCTATTTCTCCATCCATCTTTTCTCAGTTTCCCTAGGCTCAATCGTTTGTTGTTTGTCTAAAGATTGTCTTGACTTTGTTTTCTTCATTGCCTAGTTATTAACTATTTAACATGCGTAACAGAGATGTGTGCCTTTTGGTGTGTTTGCTTGCGAGAGAAAAGACAAAAGAGGCAGAAACAATGCACAGGAAGTAGTCGTTTGGCAAGCATTCTCTGCACGTCAATTTTTGCTGTTTTTTGCGTTTCAAGTCATTTTCAAGCCGATTAAAGTGGTAATGTTATATGCACTAAAAAAACATTAAAAATCTTTTTGAGCTAATAAACAGATAGAGAGATAGCAACTTAGAGGCTAAAAACAGCCATCGTCCCCTGAGAGCACACAAAAAACACCCAGACAATACAGTTCATTTTGGTGTACCATTAACAAAAACCAATTGGAAAACTTAAATGTAAAGAGCAGAAAAAAAGAAAATGAGTATTGATTCTGTATAAAGTTTTTTTGCTGTAACAATGTTCATTTATCAGTTTTTTGTCTACCCAATTGCAGCATCACAAAGCTGTGATCGATAACAATTTTGTGAAAATTTAATAAGTTTCATCATTGAACGAGCACATCCGTGTTCATATTGCGTGGTCAAGATGATCAGATTGGATTTTTGTAAAAAGAACTACGTTTTGCAATTAATTGGTTGATTTCATTTGAACTTCAATTTTTTCTTTAGAAAACTTGAGCCTAGTTTTATTTAATTAAACATATGTTAGCGTTAATTGAATTTTTTTTTATCTCTTACTCACTACCACCCCTCAAAGTTACCTTTGCTACCCTGT
>JAALOO010002015.1_pt1 | contig 12151 bp, 10 predicted proteins | sample 7257641 | NCBI WGS metagenome assembly JAALOO01 (sample SAMN14085613, study PRJNA598686) | mite metagenome | biome: ENVO:01001000; feature: ENVO:01001002; material: ENVO:01001226; isolation source: single female mite from University of Michigan culture on fish food culture... ... | reverse complement strand
AGAGAGAGAGAGAGAGAGAGAGAGAGAGAGAGAGAGAGAGAGAGAGAGAAAGGATGTTATTGTCTGATTTTTAGCTGCCTAATCTACAGTGCATTCATACCTGCTGGACCTGCTGTATCGGTGGCTGAGGTGGTGGTGGTGGGGCCTTTCGGTTGACTGGGGCCAGTGCCGCTCGGGCTGGCGGTGGGTATCCGCCCTTCTGGGCGAGGATGGCCGTTGGCCCGACAATTAGGGCGAAAAGAATCAGGGACTGTTTGGGGGTTGCAAGAAGGTGATCAGAGGTGTGACCGGTGTGGTTTTAGCAAGCTAGGATCAGCTCAGCCCAAACACTGTTAAAATAGCCTACCTTCATTGTGAAGTGGTGTTAGGTGCCTCAAAGGCGTGAGGTGAGATGAGTGTAAATCAAATGAGTTTCAGGGAGAAAAAAGTGGTGACCGAACAGAGGTGGCGGACAAAGAGACACTGAGCTTCAACTGCCGCCTGGATGGGCGCTTTTATATGTAGAGCAGTCGACGGCGGATGCTGGACGATACGATGAGGATGAGGATGGTGTGGCAGTGGTGGTGATGGCAGTAGTGGTGTTGATGGTGATGGAACACTCAAGAGAAGAGAAAAAGGCGGCAGCAGAAGAGAAGGAAAGAGGAGGCTAAACAGTTTTAGGGAATCGGGGGAGAGTGGTGAAAGAGAGGGAGAGAGAGGGAGAGAGGGAGAAAGACGGGGGAAATGTTTTGTTCACTTTCACTTTTCACTCCGATTGCTTCTTCGTTTCATCAGCACATTCAGCGCACTTGTAAAGCTCGAGGTCCTCCAAGAAGGAGAGAAGTAAGGGAGGGAAAAGTTAGGCAGAAGGAAACTGAAGGGAAAAGAGAGAGAGGGAGAGCCAGTGAGAGCTGTGAGCATCATTCTCTTTCTCTTTCTCCTTCTCCTTCTCCTTTTTCTGAAGGATGCTTCCCATCGGCGGCGTTCGATGCTTCGTTCACGTCTCGTGCAACAGGTGTCTGTCTGTCTGTCTGTCTGTCTGACTGTAGTCATCTTTAGTTTGTCTGTCTATCTGTCTCTTTGCCTCTTTGCCTGCCTGTTTGTCTGCTGTTGTCAAGGTGGCCCGGACACACAGACAGAAACAGTGTGCAGTGAGTGCCGACGAGTACTCACGATGAGCACTGGAGCTCATCTTTACTGCTGCAGGGCTCAAATGCTGATGCTGCTGCTGTTTGCTGCCCGTTGATCTCCCTCGTTCGATCTTAAATTGTGGTGGTGCCGGTGATGAGGATGATGATGCTGGTGGCGGTGGTTGTGGTGCCTTTTCGATTACCTTCTTTCACCATCCAGATTGCTTCTCAAACTTGGCTGAACAGCCTTTTTTATTGCCGTCTCAATGCTGAACCAGCAGCAGCAGAAGCAGCTGTCGTAGCAGCTCATTTTATCGGTGATCTAATAAATAAAAGAGGTTGAGTAGGAAAAAATAATAAAAAGAAGAAAGAAGAAAAAGATATTGAGTAAAATTAGCTTTTCAGCAGACCCTCGACATGGGGTCTGAAAAAGTGAAAGGGAAAAAGTAATGACAAAGTGTTTGACAGTGAGGGAATGAACATGTTAGAAGGTAGAAACAGCACACTTAAAGGTAATATAAAGAACTGATTTACTGAAATAATCTTCGAGTGGATTTTCTGCGATACACTTTGAGTCATTTTTATCGTCACACTCAAAAAGAAAAGCAAAAAACAGGTAATTTTTGCTTTGTTATCTTCAAGATCTTTACAAGGTAAAAACTTGCATTTAAATTTTTACAATTTCACAATTTATTAATTTTTTTCTAGCAAAAAATTTTTTACAAAAATAAATTTCAAGATGCTTAAACGGCGCCAAGATAGAACATCATCATGATAAACTATCGTATTGTGAAAATCTTGATGAAAAATTGTTTCGATGAGCATTTGATAGATCTCGAAATAATAATCAGCCCCCATCATTATCAATTTGTACTCTCTTTACCTGACGGAAGAACTCAAATGCTTGAGCATAAAAAATCAAGCTGACGACGGTGCACTTAGAATGCCGTCTCGCAAAATGGTGCTCATTAAAGCGCATCAAAAATGGGATTTTCCCATGACAGAAAACAAAAAGTAAAAGTAAAGATGAGTGAAGGGGTTGCCGGTGTGGTCACTACGCCTTGGGAAGTTAGCAAACTGACCGATTATGGGTGTTTGCAGGTTGTTTTGAAGATAAATTTAGTATTATATAAACTTGGTAAAGGCTACACACGCCAAATAGTCAAGTGGTGCAATTTAGATAATGCTTGCAATTTGCCCATTATACCAGAATGGCTATCGGAAGGCCAATTTAGATTAAAACGAAAGAGCAAAAACAAACACCAAAGGTATTTTCAAAAAATATTTAACGAGCTAATGTACTAAAAAGAAAACTTTAAAACACCTATACGATCTTATAGAAACATCTTTTTTGCTCACTACTTATTTAAAACCTCCAATTAGACGTTCTTCACATTTGTTTCACTTTGCTCAAATTCTTTTCATTTGGCCGTCAGTCAATCAAAAATGAATTTTAGCAAAACATGACTGCACAACTTTGTTCTCTCTCGGTCCTCCCAACCCCTCATTTTGCTCATCTCTTATTAGTTCCCTCCTTTACTTTGAAAAAAATAATTCAATATCTCTTCTTCCCATCAGCAGAAGAATGGCTTCGTTACTCGTCCGTCCATATCTTGCTGACATTTTTTGTCACTTTCACTTTCTTTTCTCTTTTGCATCTCAAGGTCGAACACATGCTGACAGTTGCAGTTAGCACTGAACGAGCACACTTGTGATTTGGCACCGGTAATTAGGAGAAGCCAACGGCAGAAGAAGGGAGAAGAGGGGTGGGATAGAAAAGTTAAAAGAGAAAAAGATGATGTTACTGTTGTTGCTGCTGCTGATGAGACTGATGTGATACGGCCAAGTTGTTTTGGGCAGGACAACGGAAAGATGAGATGCTGTTGCTGCTGCTGCTGCGGCAAATCGGTGCTGCTGCAAAACAAGCAACCTGTACTCTGTTGCTGATCATCAACAACCAGGACACGCAGCAGTTCCCAGCATGCTGAAATTGAGATGCGTCAATCGAACTCTTGACATGTGTCTATAAACAAGGCACCACTTTGCAAACATACACACACAGACACACAGTCAGGCAGACTTAAAGACACAGAGACAGCTTTCTCTTCTCCTGTAATTTGGCACGTCAAATTGGCGCTGTCATCTCTTGCGGCCCACCGCTGCCGAGGGAAAAAAGAAGAAACAGCAGCAATAAGATGAAGATGAAGATGAAAGAAGCAAAAGAAGAAGAACAAAAGTCTCAATCAGTGCACTCGGCGGCAGGCAGCAAACCTGGCAGGCAGGCAGGTGGCAAAGACAAAGCAGAGACAAGAAGGTGCAAAGGTAGAAGAGGTTAGAAAAGCGAAAATTTGTCGCCAATTGGTCAGCAGTGTCACCACAAAACTACTGCAGCGAGAGAGAGAGCACGGGGCCGCCAGATGATAGATAGATCAATTGTCTGCTTGCATAATTGGAAGAAAAGAGTTTGGGCTGGCGCCAGTGATCGATTGAGAGAGTGCGGAGGAAAGGAAAAGGGAAAAAGGGGAAAACTGATGTTACCGCTGTTGTTGTTGGCGAAGAGACGATAAGGCAGATTAGAGCGAGAAAGATGAGCTGACTAGAAAGGGAGAGAGATGGAACGTGATCGAAAGGAGATGATAAAGAAGAAAAATTAAGAACAGCAGCCACTGAGACAACGGGTGACGTGTCCTCCTCTTTCTCCTCTTCTTCTAACTCATCTTCTGCCTTGTTCGTGCTGGACGACTCGATCAGATCACAGCATGGCGGAGACACCGTTCTTTTCTTTTTCAAGTGCACCTCATCACTTGCCAATTTGGTTTGCCGTTTCACTACTTTTGATCGATTCAAGCTTGCCAAGTTTGTTCATCTGTTTTTGAATGGCAGAAAAACGAAAGAAAAGAATAGTAAAATAAAAGCCGAAAACTGTAGAAATGGTTTCCTATTTAATTTGGCTGATTAATTTGGTAGATATGATGAAAAATGTAGTTAAACAAAAAGGTTTTTTGTTCAAAGTCATCTATTCAGCGTCAAAAAAACAATTTGAATTTCATCTACCACTAATTTTTCTCTATAAATAAAACTTCATAAACAGTACGGCACGCACGTTGTACTCACGTTTTAAAACAAGGAAAGTTGTTATACGGCAGTTAATAAACTTTTCTGAATAGACTTTTTGCAAAAAAAACTATTAACAAGTTTTAACCGAATTGAGAAGCAAATATGAAAAATTGACTAGCAAAATAAATAGTGTTTTTGAAGAAAACTGATGAGAAATCAGTCTGAAAAGAAAAAATGAGTTGAGATTGTATGTTTTTTGCTAATTGTTTTAACCCGTCTACCATCATCGACAAAAGCATCACTCGACTGAAAGGTATTAATTAAGCGCTCAATTAATTTTCGCTAATCTTTCCTTTCATCTACTAATCCTTCTTTCATGATTTGCCCATTTACTGGCAAAAAACACGTACTTAATTGTCCACTTACATTTCAATTTAATTATTGCCTTTTGATATTTTAGCTTGTGTGTTTGTGTGTATGTGTGCAGTTTACAAAAAGGTCGACTGTGGAAACTTGTGAAATATTAACTGGATGTAGGTGGAAAAGGAAAAAAAGAAGAAAAAGGGGGCAATTTTGCTGGCAATGGATCAGTTCAGGCTGCACTGACTGCACAGATGACACGCCTACCATGCCGACATTCCAAGTGTCACCTTAGCGCACTGGCAGCATAAACAAACTTATTTTCCCCTCTTTTCTCTTAAACTACTACCATAAAACGTGACATTTTCAGCTCTGAGTTTGTTGAAGCAAACAGTTTCAGTTTTCTAAGCACGTGCAAAAAGAGGGACACACTCACAGTTTGAACAAAAAAACTGAACTGAGCTGATTTACAAAGTGATCGTAATGAGCTGGGTTTACTTAACCTTGTTCAACTAACGGTGCTGTACAGTAAAAAAGAAACACTGTCGATGTGGTGTCAATTAATTTTTGGAACGCACGCAAAAGTAAAACTTTTTAATGTCTTCCCAAGTTGAATCGGTTTCAAGTATGCTCATTGATTTTTGATTAATTTTAAAAGTGTACTAATGCAATGCATAAAAAACGTGCTATTTTTAAAACAACAATAAAAAGTTGTAATTTATTGAGTTCAAAAGTTTTTAACAAAGTAAATAAAAATCTATTTGTTAATTATTTCTTGGAACGCATCCATTTTGTCATTAGATTTTATTACGTTTTCTTTTATGCCAAAGTCAAAAATAGTATTTTTGTAAAAAAAATAAAATTATTTTTTGTTTTTATTAAATAAAAATAAAAACAAAAACTACTTTAATAAATTTTGCGTTAATTGGATTAGACAATTAACCTTAGCGTTTTTCCTTTTTGTTCAAGCGTATCAATTTACAGACATTTCACAAAAACACATAAATTGTCACATCAAAAGGCTTGAAAATAATTGATGACTTTGAGGAAAAACTGTTGTTAAAAAATTGAAATTTACTAAAAACCTTAATAAGCTTTCTAAAACTTTTTTATATATAACTTTAATTTTTGAAAAAAATATAACAAAAATGAGTAATTGTTTTTATAAAAAAACAAGTTGATTGTATGTGGATTTCAGTCAGATTAGAAAAATCTAAATCGGATTAAGAAATCTACTAGGAACTGATTTAGCAAAAACATAAAAGTAGAGTTTTGAGTGCAATGGAAATGATGTGTCAGCAAGGTGTGCAATAGATAAAACCAAAATTAAAGCAAGTAAAAAAGCAAAAAAAAGTGAAAAACAGAAACTAAGATGTTCAAAACAAAGTGTAGTAAACAAGTATTACCATTTTAAAATGTAAAAACCAAACTGCCTGAAAAAGTAAACATTGTTTCCTTGTTGAATTCATTAACATACAGAGTCAATAAATCACTACGTCAAAATCGGCATTAGAAAAGAATGTTTTCAATTGAGTCATCATCATCAACATCATCAACATCATCATCATCTACTCGCCCACAAAACACATCTTCAAGTGTCACCGCTGCACTTGAAACAAATGCAAATAAAGGTATCACTTAGGAAGAGTGATATGCTAATGGCGTTGTTGAAAAGGTGTGCAACTCAAAAATAGCAATAATGCGCCAAGGCATATTGGAAATTTTCCATTGAAAAGTGAAATCAAATGTGTTTTTTCAATGCCATGGAAAACTAATAATCAAATTATTTTATTAAAATCATTCAATTAATAAAAACTGTTTTTTATTTAAAGTAACAAATTATGAATAATGTTATTTTACCTAAAATTTGTAAATTTTTGTATTAGCATTTGCCCATTATGAAAATTTTGCTCAATCTAGTTACAACCTGATTTATACTGCGTCAATCTATCACGTTTAGTCATTAAAAGTTGACCATCAAACATTTTCTCAGTGTCACGTAACACAGTTGCAGTTAAGAAAATGCTGTAATAATTGGTGCAAAAAAAGCAAAATCTATATTCAAATGTGGCGTGATTTCTAATAGAAAATCTTACTGATTAAAGATAACACTAGTGAAAGCAATTAAACTGCAAAGTCAAAATGTACTTAAAATTCCTTGCTCATTCAAAGTTTGACCTTAGGATGTTCAAAATAAAAAGATTTTTTGCTGCAGTTTTACTAGTTGACGCAAACAGAAGTTAGGATAACAATTTCTTAAGAAATCAGTTATTATTTTACTACTTGAAACAAATAAATCAACTATTAACACATAAATTTGGCACTACAAATCAAATGTAAAATTCAAAAATGATTGTGCACAAAATGGCATTGAAAATGCATGGCAGTTCAAAAATGCATAAACAATTGATTGAACTTGAACTTGAATTTCATATTTGACAAAAAACTACTATAATTGTATACAAATTAAAATGAATTTTGTATTAAAATGGTCATTTGATCTGTTTACCGTTATATTTTATGACTTGACAGCATTGTGGCACTAAACTAAAAACGAAATTGAAAATGCTACCAAACAGAGAAGTTTAAAAAGTAAACGACAATAAAATGGCTAAAAGCAAAAAAAATAATAGTCAAATTTGGAGAAAAACACACATAAAAATACGAGTCCATGTTTGAAAAGTGTACTTTTCCCCTTTTGAAAATTGTTCAAATTTAATAATAAAAAGTCACATTTTATATTAAATTAAAAAGTGTGGCTCAACGGTTTTTCCGTTTCAAATAAAGCTAGTCGCTAGTAGCAGTAGAACATGTGTGTGCACTTGGTAAACTTAACAAAGGCGACAAATGTGTGGGCATTAAAAAGCAAAAAGTGAAAAAAAAGATTGTGATGTGTCAGCAGCAGTTTTAAATTAAAATCTTGGCAAAAAAAAGTCAGCCGAACTGTTTTTGATCATTTTTAATTTTATAAAGTAAATTGTAATTTGCTCACAAGAAGTGTTGTGAATGTACTGACTGGGTAAAACAAATAAAAAATTGAAAAACAGTGACGAGCCTCAGTGCAGGCGAAACATGTTCAGTAGATCGTCATTGTAATTTCGGGCAATCTCGTCAATCACTTCGGTCAACTTGCGAGTCTACCCGAAGGGAGTGAAAAGGAATCAGTATAGTACCTTTTAAAATATCAAATACTTACCCAAAGCCAAAAGTGATTGAGTTTCTTGCGCGAGAGCTTCATCTCCTTCTGCGCCTCGTACTTCTCCAGGAGAAAGTAGCCCTTCTTGTCGAAGAAGGCGGTGCGGAACTTCTCCGTCTTTCGATTGAGCAGCTCCACCTCGGCGAAGAGCGCGTCGAAGGACGCCTGTCGGGTGGCCGGGTTGATGAAGTTGTCGATGTTGTACTTGTCGGCGTCATTGAGGATGGACGCCTCCTCCTGAAGGCCGTCGGCGCCGGCGGCGGCGTTGATCGGCGTGAGGAGGTTCGCCTTGCCGTCGACGGTGGGCGGCAGCTGTGCCTTCTGCCCTCGTTTGCCTCGCTTTGTGTACATCGCCACCAGCGAAGTGATGATGCTGCCGTAGGAGCTGCGCAGCATCATCAGCCCTGAGTTCATCTCCTCCACCTGAAATAGAAGTTTTAGATAATATAAACACCTTTTTGTTGTTAGGCAGCAAATGATACCTCATCATTGAAGGCCTCAAAGTCGTAGCGCGAGATGTCTGGCGTGTCCACCAGCGGCGGCTTCGGGTGCTTCTGGCGCTCCTCCTCGCGCACCATCTGATTGATGGTCGGTTTGGTGAACTCCAACTTGGGCGAGGAGTTCTTGCTTTTTGGCTTTTTTTCTTTTTCCTTTTCTTTTGGCTGCTTTGACTTGTGATTCTTCTTCTTATCGGCAGCCTTTGGCGAGTCTGCGTCGTTGCTGGTCTCCTCAGCGGCGCTGCTCATCGTCGCCTCCTTTATCGTCGCCTGCTCATCGGCAGCTGAAGAGGCGCCGGTGGCAGTGGACGTTGTCTCCGCCGATGACTGCTGTCCACCACCTCCACCACCACTGGACTGCTTTGTCTCACAGCTGCAGTCAACGGGCTCACTGGTCTCCGGGTCGATGGTCTTCTTCGGAGCACCAGCCTTGGCCACTTTTTGCTTTGCTGGCACCTCCACCTCATCAACCTCCTCGGCGGTTGAAGTGCCACTCTCCACCGGTTCCTCCTTCTTCTGAGGTTTGCTGTGCTTGGTGGTCTTCTCCTTGCCGCTCTTTTCCTTGCCACTCTTTGGCTTGGCACTGTGCTTCTTATCGTTGCCCTGCTGCTTCTTGCTCTTGTCCGATTTGCCATCGCCGGTGCCCTTCTTCTTGGCAGTGGCCGACTTGGGCGACTTTTGTGTCTTGTTGTTGTTGTTACCACCACCACTGCCCTTGACCACCTTCTTCTCTTTGTTGGACTTCTCCTTGTCTTTCTTTTTTGCACTGACAGGCTTCTTGGAGTGGTGATTACCACCGGTCTTGTGTGATTTTCCCATCACCGCGTACTTTCAAAGGTTTGAGGTATGTTTGTTGAAGAAGTAAAACGAGAAGTAATGATTTTGTCAACGTCTAGAAAAAAACAATCAAAGATGAAAAGTCAACTAGAGCTCTATTTTGTACCACGTTGCACTTTTTTGAGAGATCGAAAAGATGAATCAGCGTAATCACGACAATAGTGTGCAAACGTGTTCTAATTTTTAATTCGAAAAAATAAACGGTTTTTTAGCTTTTTTGAATAGGTTGCGTTTGAAGTCTGGCAGCATTGACCGTGTTGCTAATCAACATCGCCACTGTCATCGGACCGACTCCGCCTGGAACTAGGAGTTTAAAAGCAAACATTTTAGTATTTGTGAAATCCAAAATCAACACTATTGCAAACCTGGCGTAATCCATCCGGCGACGTCCTTCACCTTCTCAAAGTCGACATCTCCCACCAGTCTGTAGCCCGACTTTCGACTACTGTCTTCCAGTTCATTGATGCCCACATCGATGACCACTGCGCCCTCCTTCACCCAGCTTCTCTTGACCAGTTTTGCCTGTCCTGCTGCCACTACAAGAATGTCTGCCTTTTGGCAAATGTCCGCCAGCTGATTAGGCTCCGTTTTGGAGTGGCAAACAGTGACAGTGGCGTCATCCCATAGCAGCAGTTGAGCCATTGGGGCACCGACGATGGCCGATCGACCGATGACCACGGCTCGAGAGCCGGCTATCGGTACGCCGCTTTTGCGAATCAGCTCAAGGCAACCTAAAAGTGAATGATTAGATTGTTGAATGATAAAAACGAATCAAATCAATAGGTTACCTAAAGGCGTCGGTGGCAGGTGAACATTCCCTCTGGTCAGCGCCTTTCCCTGCGTCAGCTGTCCACAGCTAGTAAAGGTCAGTCCGTCGACGTCTTTAGCTGGCGCAATGCAGTTGATAACCGTTGTTGAATCGATTGGCTGCACAGTGTCCAGTGGCAGCTGAACGATGATTCCGTGAACTGAAGCATCCCCATTCAGTCGCTCAATTGCACTTGTCACTTCAGTTTCAGTTGCTGTGCTTGGGAGGTTGATGTGCAGTGTCTTGACGCCAACTGCACTGGCAAACTTCTCCTTCAGTCGAATGTAAGTGCTCGAGTCTTCCCGACCGCCCACCTGAATGATGGCCAGTGTTGGGGTCACTGAGAGGGTGCCAATGGCGTCACGAATCTTCTGGGACACCTCCTCTGCCGCCTCTTTACCGTTGAGCAGGTTAGCTTCAGGCATGTCGGGTAATGTTTACGTGGACAATTTTGTTTATATGCTGGAGATAACTTTTTTTACGTATAAAAACAAGTCTGATCAGAGAAAATGTAAACAACAAGAAAAAGAAAGAGCGAGGTTAGCAGCCAGCTCAGAAAGGAATGCTCAAGGCAAAAGTTCAAGAGCAGGTTTCGGGCAACAGGTTTGGGAGAGCTGGCAGAGATGCTCACAGATGTTTATCTTTTACCATTAAATCAGCAATGCTAAAGAGATTATTTTGATCAAATTTTTACCAAAATACAAATAGTAATTTCAATTTAATATTAGCTTTAAAAAGAATGCACCATGAAGAAGTGTGCACGTACCTACTACGGTACCCTTTCAGAGCTTGCAGCCAGCCCGAATGACGGAGATGGACGGTTTGAGGGACTCCTTCTCAGTGGAGGCCATCGTCGTTTTGCCCTTTGTGCCCATCGGCGCAGAGGGTCGCTCATTGGGCTTGGCACCGCTGAAGGTAGTGGACATCGGCACGCCGCTGACCTTCGTCGCCGAGCTGCCAGGCGGGGCGGCACTGGCCGAGGAGGCGGCGGAGGAGGAGGAGGCAGCAGCGGTGGTAGAGTGCGAAGGCGCCGCACTGGTCGACGTGGCCTTCGAGGTGGAGCCCCCTGGGTTGGCGCTGCTGGCTCCCGAGAAGCTGGAGCCGGCGGACACTGCGCGACTACCTCCTTTCAGAGCTGATGGTCGAACCGCGGAAACAGCTTGGCTGCCAGGTTGCTTTTTCTTGCTTTGCTGCTGATGCTGGTGATGATGGTCACTCTTCTTCTCCTCTTTCTTCGCTTCGGCCGCCTTTTTGCCGTTGACTACCTTGAGAGTTATGCAAATGAGCACTGCGACTAGAGCCAGGAGCAGGGCAAAGGCAACCACCCCGGCCACTGTCACACCGAGTTTGGACTTGTTTGGCAGGGCAGTGCAGTAGGCGAGGTTCACCGTCTGCAGGTTCAGTTTGTCGCAGTACTTCTGGGCAGTTTGCTTGCTCATCTTCTGAAGTGAGGCAGCGGTGCATTCCTTTAAGGTAGCTGAGCCCGGTAGTTGACATTTCTGCGCCAGACAATCGCTGACCCAGAAAGCAGTGCAGCAGTTGATGATGCTTGAGTTGGCGTCTTTGGCATCGCCGATGTGCTCGTAAACTGCCTCGTTGCACTGCTCTACAAGACTCTTCCAAGAAGAGGAGGTTGAAGTGACATCAGCTAGCACCAAAACGGCAGGCCAAAACAGACTTAGTGACAAAATGAAGATAAAAGAGAACTTGAAAAACGGCATTTTTTTGAAACTAAAGACAATACAAAATAAAGATGAATCCAATAACTTTGTTACGTTTCATTTTATTTCCGATTTGTGTTAAAAATACAACAATTATCGAATTTAATTTTAGTGTTTAACTAAAATTCCAAGTTAAAGTAGAAATTTTTTTATTCACATCATTGCCTGGTGAAAGTTATATCAACTATACAACAAACAGATCTGCGTTGATAGGTGCACACTTCCACGATCCCAATCCTGATTCTTTAAGAGTTTCTTTAAAAACCTTTTTAGCAGTTCTATAATCAATGGACATGTATTTTAGACCTCTATAGTAGGGTTTAAAATCATCAAAATAGTATCCAAATTGAGCTTCGTCGTTTATATTAATTAGAAATGACAACTGTTGATTGTTTTCCGTAAGATTTTTAAATAAATTTGCAAACGATCGTTTTGATAATCGGGACGTTGTGTCTAATAAATGAACAGTTCCTGATTGAGAATTGATTAATTCAATTTGATTCATTTGATCTGTCGCATGTCTGCTCCCTTATCAATTTCTTACTCACTTCTTCCTCACGTTACAC
>JAALOO010001231.1_pt2 | contig 12154 bp, 9 predicted proteins | sample 7257641 | NCBI WGS metagenome assembly JAALOO01 (sample SAMN14085613, study PRJNA598686) | mite metagenome | biome: ENVO:01001000; feature: ENVO:01001002; material: ENVO:01001226; isolation source: single female mite from University of Michigan culture on fish food culture... ... | reverse complement strand
ATATTTGTGCAAATTGATTGATTTCCACTACTATTTTAAATCCAATCGGATTTCATCATCAACAGAGCAGATTGTTGATGATTGCGGATTGCCAATGATTGAGGCTGTGGCGGTGACGGCAGCGGAATGGCGGAATTACGCCCTGGCTCCAAAGCTGATTACACTTTGTCACTGATGAGCAGCAGCAGCACTAAAAGAGAAGGAGAAGGAGGTAAAGTGGTTGTGAGGACGGACTTTGAGCATCAGTCAGTTCAGGACAGAAGAGTAAATCGGAGCAGAGGTCAGTCGACCTTGTCGAAGTGATGCCACCCGCAGTGAAGGAAAAGAAAGAGAGAGAGAGAGAGGTAAATAAAGAAAAGTATTCACTGAAGTAGTCTCTGGTAGATTGATACTTATCTAGGTTGTGCCGCGTATTATTGCATCGAGTCGTAAAAGATACTGCAGCAGTGATAAACAACACCAACAACTGTGGATCTTAACGGTAACTTGATACTCGATTTGGAGTCTAATAAGAAACAGCAGTACAGGCAGGCACGCGGACACCTTTTATGGGAGCGTAATGAGTCAGCCCAAACACTCTTTCTATCTAGTGATACAGTCACGGATTTTACTTTGCTTGCAAATTGTTTTGCGCCTGTAAGATTTTTTTTCACGCTGATGCCATTGTTTGAAGGATAAACAGTGTTAAGGCTCACATATTTGGTGACATCTCTCTTTTTTCTTGCAGTTTAACGGTGTTTAGTGTCGGCGCAATTAGGAACACACTGTGTGCTGTGGTGGAAGTGTTTTTGGAAGTGTCAGTCAGTCATCTTTTCTCCCCCAAAGCGAATGTTTGATGATGGATTAGGCGCTAATTGAGTTGCCTGTTGTGTGTCTGCAAATCTTCAGATTTCTTTTTTTCTTTTTGATAGTTTACGAGCCCCTTTTCTTTCATCCAACTTTGCGGACTACACCACTACCATCTTCGGATACAATGTTTCTCGAGATGAGCTGCTGCAGCTTTCCCGTGCCTCATCAGCATCGATCTCGGTTTGTGGAGTTGTGTGTGTGTGTTTTCAGCTCAGCACTTTTTCATCTTTTTTGTTTTGTTTGTGGCCACTTAGTGGCCGCAGTCAGTCACACAGACCGACCGACCGAAAAAACAGTGCCGCTTAATCTCTGTCCGGCCATTATTATCCGAGACTGCTGCTAAAAGAGATGGAACCGTGTCAACATTTTTTGTCTGTTTGTGTGTACAGCAATGCTGATGAGTGGTAGTGGAACAATCGCCAAAGAGAGAGCATCAGCGACAGATGCTAATTCAGGTGAGTCAGATAATGTGTCAGTCAGTCGGTCTCAGTCTGTCTCTCTGTTTGTGTGTACTGCACTATGTTTAGCCCCCGTCCATCCACTGATGATGACCACACTCGGAAGAATGGACACTAATGGCGCCCATCGATGATGGCTCAATCCTGTGCTCAAATGTGTGGGCAGTGAAAGAGGCATATGAAATGCCAGTCCATGTGTGTGTATTTATTTGCCTGCTTGATCTTTCCTTATTGACACTTCTTCACATCTTCACTTCTTCACTATTGACACCATCACTACCTCGGAAATGGACCATTTGTGAGCAGTTGTGTCTGTGTTTCTTTTCACTCTTTTGGTCTTTGAAATTGGTGAAAGTGGCGATTTGCAGCAGATGGCTGAAAATGCTTACACTTTCAGCAACCGACGAAGGAAAAAGGAAAACGTGGGAAATTTTTCACACACACCGGCTAAGATTGCTATTTGCAGTCTTTGCAAATAGATTGAATTTGATTTTGGTCTATTGTTTTCAACTCTGATTGCATCAGCACATGAGTGTAAATGCACTCGTGCGCTAATGGGTAAAGTGATGGTGGTGGTGCTCATCACTATTCATTTGGTTGTTTTGGTTTATCAGCTGTGACAGTGTGAGTCTTTTACTTTCCTATTTGCAGGAATCTTTTTATCAATTGCCGTCTCTTTCACACACACATTAGTTGTGTGTCATTTAGGGTCAGCAATTAGCAAGTGGATTGCCAATGCAAAGCATCTCCTTTTTCCTTGAAACTTCCCTTCAAATTAGCGTCTTTCTTTCAAACAGTGCTCGCACCCTGTCAATAATCATTGGCACTTGATCTTCTTCTTCTCGTTTTTTGATGGCTACACTTTGTTCAGCTAATTGCTCGTCGAGCTTCGTCGCCCTGCGGCACACGTCCTCCTCCTCCTTCTCGTCTACTTTTTTCTTCTTCTTCTTCACCATCAAAAAGAGATGTTTGAAAGCAGAAGTCTGATGGTGCCGTCGTCGTCGTCGTTGTCGGACAATGGCCATAATCATCGCCCATCGCACTGAGTGTTCAGATCGTCCTCCTCCTCCTTGTTGCGCCATATTTCCTTACTTTTTACTCCTTTTTTTTCTTCTTTGAGATGTCTCCCAAATAATACTTGGTCTCGCATTGATGTCACTGCTGCTCATCCACTGCCGTCTCCACTTAGAAGTGAGCACTGTGCGCAGTGTCTGTAGCCATTCTGTCTGCTCTATTAATGGCGCCCTACTGACTCTCGCCAGCTCGGACAACAGAGTGGCGCAAGTGGCGACCAATTTTGCACTTTCTCCGCCAACTTAGTCGCCCTTTTGCTTCTGATGTCCTTTACCTGCAATTCGACTCAATATAGCTGTCCAGTAGAGCTGTTCGTTCTCCTTCTTTAGCAGCAGCAGCTTCTCAATCTCAATTTCCGCCGATGGTTTCAACTGGAAAACTGTCTGCTTTTCCACCAGTTGAGCTCACTTTTCTGATTGAGTCTGTATGTCTGTCTGCCTCTCCATTAGCTGTTGGTACTCAATTCAGCCTCGACTAGCATCAGCTGAGCACCTGAGCAGCAACCGCCTTTCTGTCACTCAGCAAAGCACCGAGTTGCTCAGAAGTGCTTACACAGGTCACAATGCACAATGCACAGCCACGTATCATCAGTCGCATCGATATTATTCATGCTGATGGTGGTGGAGGTGGTGGTGGCATTACCGGTGTGTCCATGTCCACTCAATGGTAGCTCACCTATTTGCGGCCGGCAGTTAAATGATCGGCTATCATTTTTGCTGATCTGCTTTTCCTGCCCGGCTCTGGTGCAGTGGTTCATCGATGGTAGAAGAGAGGAATCAAAGTCCGCGTTTGCACTGGTCGAACAAATGACGATTGAAAACTTTTTCTCTCTTTTTTACTTTCTCCTCTATCTACTCCTCCTTTTATTGATTGAGATGGGCTTGCAATTTATTTTTTTTCACAGATTATTTATTATCTTATCTGAGGAGTTACCGGCTGAGACTGTTGCTGCTGCTGCTGTTGTTACTTTGGTTGCTGAATCTCCTCTGTCAGTTTTAAACAGTTTTTTCTACTCGACCACATTGCTCTAGAGATATATTTGGCTCCCTTCTTTCTGACTTCTTCATTCTCATATTTCATCAATAAAGGTGAGCAGAAAAGAAGGAGAAAAGAAAGAGAGAAAGAGTTCAATAGTTCACCTATAGCCTAAACAGATTTCGGCTTTATGCATCGGCAGCTTACCACCACTTTCCCCAGCACCCTTCTACAATGGCAGCAGCAGCAGCAGTGGTTTCCTAATATCATCTCCGTGATTTCACCATCCTACTCCAGCAGCAACAGCATCTTTTCCCACAGACAATGGTATCCTCTTACTACCACCACTACTACCAGCACTACCAGCAGGACCACTATCACAGCTGGCAATCTCGAGCACACTAGTGGCAATTAGCCTGTGGTACACTCTGTGTGTCTGTTTCAGACTATGTGGCTTTCGTGCAAATGGCCAGCCATTGTGCTGTGCTTTGGCCAGTCAGTACTGTTTTCACTTCAATACTTTTTCATATTTAGCTATCCCTTTCACTTTTTTTCAGCTTGCTTCGGTTGCTGTGCATTAAATAATTGCCGCAAAAAGCTCAATGATTCACGAAGTGCCAATCACTACTACCACTACCACCACAAATCGATGTATGCTGCAATCTGCTAAATTTAATTATTCGACGCATTAGGAAAGGGGCGGGCTGGCAGTGGTTCAGTGTGTGGTGGTGTCATGTGAGTTTGCTGTGCAGGCTAAGGAAAAGTGGGTTTGAACGGTGGTGATTAGGCACTCAGCCGATTATTACTGCCTTTTTTGCTGTTCAAAGTTTTTTTGATGCACAAATTTGACATTGTTTTAGGTGTAAGGTATGGGCACACACTACCGTCTTCTTAGCGTCATCAAAACCAACCAAAGAAATCCATCCATCATTTCGCGTTTGTCGCTTTCACTGAGGGCATTTAGCACTCCTAGCTAATGGCTTCATTACTGCGATGTGTGTGTTATTTTATTTCCCACCTCAGTCACACTTGTGGTGTGACTTTAAAACAAGTAGAGGAGAGTGTACTTATGAAAAAACTTGCTGACTAGCTTGCTATAGCAAAAAGAGTTTTTAAAAAGTTAGATTTTTGCAATTTTAACTGTCTGTTGTCTAAAAGAAGGCAGGACTGCTGGTTGAGCCAATCTTTTACACGATCTTCTTCTCTTGAAACCATTTTCCTCAGATTGCTTTGTCTCTAGCATGCTTTGACCATCATAGGCCACAGATGGGCTACAGTTAGTTAGTCTATCTGAACGCCAATCTAATCGCACGCATTGCTCGTTTGTGTGTTTCAATGTGCTTTTGTCGTTAGTGTTTTCTTGCTGCACTATCTCTTCATTTGCATGTGCGGTATTGGCTTGTAAATCAGACGATTAGCACATTCACAATGTACAAACACAAACACACATTTGCCGACTGACCATATTGTTTTTGCCCACCGTAAAAAAAGAGTACTACTATTCGCATTCAATTTCAAATCATCAGTCGGTCATCTTTTCATCTTTACCTTTTTCTTCAAAGCAAAGAGATTGTCTGTATCCTTTCAACCAGACAAAGTCTCTTGGATCATCTCAAAGACTTTGTTTGTTGTTTCAGCCCGAGATTAATTAGTTTTCTCTTTCATTAGAGCGCCTTTCTCATCACCACCACCACCTTCTTCTAGGCGGAACTTTTAACTGATGTTCACTGACCCTGTTGCACTGAGCCTCTGCAAACGAGGGAACCTGCTTACTTGATCATCAAATATTCTTTTCACCCAATGCACCGTATTCATCGCTCATCATTTTGACTCCCTTTCAGCTGTTTCTCCTTCTTCTTCTTCTGGTTTGACAACCAAAAAAGGCATAACGGCATAATCTACCAGCACCAGCAGCAACATTTAGCTACGTCCAGATTGTGTCTATATTTAAAGTGTTGTGCCAATTAGCGAGCTTTGCGCATCTTCATCGTCCGAGGCTGTTATTGTTGCTTCTTCTGTTGGTGCATCTCCTCTTTAGGTTCATTATCTCTTCTCCGTCTTTTCATCTACCGTTGAGTCTCTTCGTGTCAGCAGCATCACCACTTTCTCCCTCTCTCTCCCTGTCGCTTTGCATCATTTGCATCTGTCAGCTCTTCTTCCCTTTTCCTCCCCTTTTCTTTTCCTCTCCATCTCCGGTTGGCCACTTTGCACGCCAATCGAGACTGACAGTTCTAGCAGCACTCAGCTGCAGGACGTTATTGTCAAGGGACAAGTTGTGGTCAGTGTGTTCAAGTGTGTGTTGACTTCGATTTGAGCAGAAGAGACACTTTGGGAGTGCACTTTCATTTCAGGTTCCGATACCTTTTCATTGCAGCCGGCAATGTCACTTGTTGATGGAGGTGGTGGTGGTCACTCCGAGCTGCACGGCAAGTGGCCGTCAACGGACAACAGCAGCAACAGCTGTCCTGGGAACACATACGCTGTCGTCCAGTCCGAAGTAATGGAAAGTAAACACACACACACTCACCGTTTGAAGATGCTGCTGCTGCGTCAGCAGTGGTAGTTACAGTCACAGACATGCACAGAAATGCATTTGCATGCGATCACAATTAGTTCAGTCTTGCTGTTGTCGCTCTCTGTTCTCACAGTTTCCAAAAGTACACAGTTTGTCTGTGTACACTAGGTGATGGTGCAGAAGAGCCCACAGTCAGATAAGAGTGCACCGGGGAGAAAGGGAAGAAAGATAGTGCATTGACGATCGGTATTATTGAGCGGCGTCGATAATAGTTGATTTTAAATCACCAACCAGTTGACCGTAACATGACCGAGAAGTGCCTACAGTTGACCATTTGTCAATTGGATGAACGACTGTGCGACTTGTTTGCACGTGTACTTGCTGTGGAAAATTGTGATCTAGGAGGATGAAAGTTCAAAGTATTGGAAGTCAATATCACTATCAGCACACGTGCTAAGATGGCCTTTTCGCTTCAATAGCTAAACTCTCTCTTTCTCATCTTCTCTCATCTTCTGCAGCTGCTGTAGTTGCTGCCGCCGTTTCGTGACATCGTTTTCCTCACTCATTTTCACTTATTTGCATGCGGCCCAAACATAGTAGCTGCTGAGTGCAGAGAACATCCTCTGACCACCACACTTTCCGGTCAGTGTTACTTTCCTCACCTTTGGAACGTCTCATCGATTGGAGGGGAGCCTCCTCACTTCACAGCACTGGCTCACGACTGGCAGCAGCAGCTTTCTATTGTGCCGTACTGCCTGTGAATGTGAGTGCTCTTCGTGTGTCCTTATCACCGGGCACAATGGCCGTCTCATCAACACCACCAGCACTACACGAAAGAACATGAGCAACAGCAAGTGGAGACAACAGCGAGGAGACAGAAAACTCTGAGTGAGTATCTATCTCCTTTCCACTTGCTCCCACCTCAATTGCAAATATTTGCCAACAAGTTAGCCATCGCACACAGAAGAAAAAACTATGGCACACAGTCCCATCCTCTGCAATTGATTTCTTTCTTTTCTGCCTTGTTCCTGTGGACCATTAATATTCATTGCCTACTGTCCGGTGCCGTGTCTTCATCAGCACTCGTTCAAATATGTGTGTGTGTAAGTCAGCATTTGCATTTATAGCAACTGACCATTTTGCAGCAAATTACCGCCAGTTCTCCAGTCTTTCCACTCAATTGTACTCGTCCCCCAACGTCGTTACCGTTTTCACTCACTTTTGCTCTACTTTATCAGGCATTTTTATGCAGTCAGAAAGCAGTGCATTCTATATTACACACATTACGTGTCTATTGCTAGACACAGCTTTTTGGGCACCACTTTTTCTGCTTGTCGATCACCAGCAAAAACGGCAGCGGCGGCAGACAGGCAAAGAAGTGCTCGTTTACTTAGTGACACCACGACAACTCTTTTTTGCTGCTTTTGCTGTCAATTTCGATTTATTATACCGAGGAGTAGTGGTGGTGGTGGATCAACGAGCACGACAGTAGTCGTAATTTAGCAGTATATTGTCGTATAGGACTTCTCTCGTCGTCGTCACTGTCCAATTGACAGTGGCAGTTTACTTCTCGTTCTTTTATTTGCATGGCTTATTGCTGTTGTCAGTGTTTGAAGAAGAAGAAGTAGGAAAAAAAGACAAAACAAGACGATCTACTTTGTCCAGTACAAACCCACCTTCACTTGTTTGCCACTTCACGCACTCGGTGCACTCATCTGCTACGTTTTTGAACGTTTTTAGCAATGGGTTTTGAAACACACAAATTAAATTGGTTGTTTTTGAGGAGTAGAATCTTTTTGCTAGAGTGCATCTTTTGTAATTGGCGTGTTCTCTCTGGCGTGGGTCTTCCACTGCGTGGTGTTGACTTGGTGTTAATCAATTTACCAATAACAGCAATCAGTGTTTCAGTTTTGCATTATTCACAATTGCACCTGTTGCCCTTCCTGGTAGCCCCTTCATTTTTTTCCTTCTTCATTGCAAGCCACTGACACTTGCCGCATTTGCTCGATACATTTTTTGTTTGTTTTTTCAGCAACACCTCTCTCACTCACTCGTTTCCTTTTCTTCTCTACCAGGCATTCTTCTATCTATCTTCTACTGTGTTCAGCCTAAATGTAAAGTCAATAAATTCCGATACTCACATACACAAACACACATTGTCTGCTGAAGGAGGGGGAGAGGCGGAAAAGAAAGGAAAGAGTAGAAAGACACGATTTCTTGCGTGTAAGTGAAAGCTCAAGTGCTAGTAAAAGTGAATGCTGCTGCTGCTGCCGGTCCGAATTGTTTGCCGATCAGTCGATTGTCCTCGATACAATTGGCCATTTGTAGGCAGTGTGTGTGTGTGTGTTCAGTTTGTGTCTGTTTGCCTGCCTCGTCTTGATGATGGCGGTAGTGCTGTTATCTGTAGGGAAAAAGATGATGAGGAGATGCTTTCCCGGTCTCTCTTAATGAGGAAAGCTGATCCGAAAATAGCGATCCACTTGATGCAGGCTGGCTAACTGAACGGCTCGATGCTCCGGGTGCCGTGATAGACTTTGCTGTACGTTTGTTACTTTTTGCTATTTTGCCGATGTGACTGGTCGGTCGGTGGCTGCTGCAAAAAGTGCCAGCACGTGTTCTGTGTCCTGCTTACACATGTAAATCTCGCCGGGATGATGGAGATGTGATGTATGTGATGCACACGGGCACACTGCACTAGTAGTGACTTTTCTCTGACTAACTAACTGAAGTGATTGACTGACGGGTTCAGTCTATCTGCCTGGTTGACTGTGCAACGGGGTCTGACAGTTTTTTCAGCTTGTGCCTCCTTGTTTCTGAAGTCATCGCCATCAGTTTTTCGTTGCACACGCCCTTCAGTTTAGGTCATCCGTTTGTCTTTCTTTTTCCACAAAAATCTTTTTACTTTTGATATAGGTACCAAGTTTTTTCTTTTCTATTTGGGCGATTAATTATTGCTGCTAATTAATTAATTAGAGGCAGTGTGGCTGTGTGTGCAGCTGTTTGAGGTTTGGGCGCGATCTGAATTAGCAGTCTCTTCACCTGCATTGCCTGGCAAGGTTTCACACGAAAGCTGTCAGATAAGATTGCTGGTAGATGAGAGCGGACTAAATAAATGAGCACGTGATCTTCATTTTCTATTTTGTCTGTACTTTGTTTGCACTCTAGTCTCTTCAACCACTGAGTTTAAGAAAAAATACACTGTTTAAACTTTTCATCGAGTTTTGATTGTAGATCACTTCTACCTTCACTAGCTGCATTCTCTCTCCCTCATTCCTTCATCTCATGATTTTTTGCAGACATATCATTGACATTTGTATAGAGTACGGTAATGCTTAACCGTTGCTTTAGTTTGATCACTTTGCTCGCGCTGTACAATGGACAATAAATGTCAGTGGTTTTTTGCTGCGACAGTGCTGGACTGGCAATGGATCCGTCCAAAACTGTTTGTGCTGTGACTACTTCAGCGGTCGAACAAAGGTGATCGTCTTCTTTTAGTGTCTCAGTGTCTTATTCACTCTATGGGCGCCATTTGTCTTCATCATCCTCGTCGTCGTCGTCTGCTCCTCTTCTCCTGCAAACCCAGGTACTTTGAAGGATGTTTTTTTCACGGCACATTCAATGAACTATGTGTGTGCACTTCTTCTTTTTCCATCCACCACCTTCACCTCTTTTGCTCAGTTGTGCTGCCCATCCCAAGTAAACTCTGTGTGTCTGCTTGTATGAATTCGTATCAATGCAAATGGTGCAGGCAGTAATTAACGAGAGCAACAACTGCAGCAGCATCAGCGAGCACATCCTCAGTGATTAGCTGCAAAATGCCGTAGTGCACATCAATTAGACGACTTTTTCTCCTGTTTCCCGTTTCTTCCTCTTCCTTTCAGACGCAAATCAAAACCAGCAAAATATGCACCTGCTCATTTGCCTGTCAGCTCATCACTGCTGTTGCCTGCTTGGCCATTCTGATTCTGTTTTGGCTGCTGGTAATGCACTTTTTGCTGTTGTTAATGTTGATGTTAGTGCCGCAACCTCTGCATTTATCGGCATTTATGCTGCTGTCGTCCAATCTAAATCGGGATCCCATACATCTCCTCATTTGTCGACTGGCGTTTCCCCCTCTTTATAGCATCATTGAGGCTCGCACTTGAAACATATGTTTGCTCTCTTTTTCTCGCTTTCTTTTCATCCCCTTTCTTGGCCCACTCTGCTGGACACCTCGTTGCGTCATGTGTTCACAGCTTTTCCTTTCCAAAGAGATGAAAGCTGCAGCACAAAGTTTACACTGTGTCTGTCCTCTTCTTCTGTTTCTTTTGCTTCACATTGAGTGTTTAATTGTTTTTTCACTCAACGGCCACTAAAAAGAGTGCATTTGCGAAATTGGTAGTAGTGGTGGTGCTTTATTTTTTTATGCACAAAGTTAGTGCTGCTTTTTGGTGTGTTTTTATTTTTTCTATCCTCCCTTTTCTTTTTTCCTCCCCACTGGCCTCCATGTTTAGGTGGCAAATAAAGTGGTACACAACAGTGGTGGTGGTGCTCTGCTGACAGCTGTCTGCAGTCTGTTAGTCGTGATTATGGTTGCACTTGCTATTAAAAAATTAAAACTTTACTTTTTGACAGGTAAGTTGGAGAGTTTTTAAAAACACTACAAAGAAAACACATATTTAGTGCAATTTTTAATTTGTTTTATGATTTTTAAAATTTTTAGGGAAACTGCAATTACGTTAATGAATTGCCATAAAATGACATGAATTATACTAGAAGATGCATCAACAGCAGCAACGGCAGATGAGCGTTGAGAGGATTCAATTGAACGGTCAGCTGAGTAATGGCAAAGGAGTAAAAGTGTGGTGATTTGGGCAAATGTTAAGGTAAAAGTGATAAATTTGTTTTGTTGTCAACACCAAAAACAACAGTTTTATACTAAGAAAAAATACCAGAGGATGAATTGTGAAAAGGTGACAAAGTTTAGTGAAAGGAAAAGTATTTTGTTTGTTGTGGTTGAGAAGAGATCATGACGAGTGGTCACTGTTCATTTGTACAATTGCTCAGTCAGTGGTCATTGCCTCCTCTTGAGATCGATGAGCACCTCAGCAGTCAGTGCTCATCATTTGTCATCGGCAGTGACTGGCAGCAGTGCATGACGGGGCACTTGGCACTTGCGCCTGTCACTGTCCTAATTGGCGCCCCCACTGCACTTTCCAGTGGACTGGCTCCAGCCATTGTCCACAGTGACCACAGTGAGCTCTACTCAGCAAACAAACCTGTCAACAGTGACCAACACTGTGTGTCCGAGGACTGCACATTATCGAATTATCAGGTGAATGTCATCGAGATGGTCAGAGATCTTCTTTTCCTTTTTTCTGCTGGTGGCTGCCGAGGCGCATGTCGCTCGAGGTGCTGAAAAATTGCAGACTGAAGATGATCCATTTGCCACTCTGTCCGTCTGTGTGTGTGTGCATACGCCGCCATTGTTGCACCTTCCACGCCGTTGACCTTTACGGTGCAATCACTGTCGACATTGGAGACCGAGACATTTTCTCACTCATGATCACACATAGGCAGCCATACTTTCACATACGACCACCTCTCTCTCCCCTTCTACTTAGCAGCGCCATTTGCCACTTTTGTCTTTTCCACGACGCTCTTTTGCTTTTTTTACAGTTTTCTCCTCTTCTTCTCTCTCCCCCTCTTCTCTTCTATCTTTGCCGCACTATCAGCACGGGCACGAATTCGCGTTTATTGCCGTCGAGGAGCGAACGAGGAGAACGCAAACGAAGAGATGAGCGCCCGATTAGGTCGCCACTGGATCGACGACAACGGCAATGGCGGCAATGGTCTGTGATGTCTGTGAGGTGAACAAACGTGAAGTGCCTGCTGAAGATTGTGTCGGTGTGCTCTACTGCTCCAGTCACTCAGTCAGTCAGTCAGTCATATTCACCTGCAAACACACAAACACACACTGAAGAGTGGCGACAAGTGGTAGTCAAATGCTGCTGCTGCTGCTAAAAAAATTTGTTTAGTGAATGGCATTTTTCACTTAAATGACGACCACGAGTTTGTCGTCAAATGCTCGGTTGATGAGCATGCACACAGTTGACCACAAACACTTGGCAATGTGTGCTTTGGTGGCCAAAACACGAGCAGCGGCATACAAGCAAGCACTAGATCATCGATTCACTCCGCCGCGTGGAAAGTTTGCTTAGTAGAAACTTGAAAAATGGAAACTCACTCTTCATCTTTTTCTGCAGTCACTTTAAATTATCTGTTTCACATTGAACACACACAC
>JAALOO010002014.1_pt1 | contig 12170 bp, 11 predicted proteins | sample 7257641 | NCBI WGS metagenome assembly JAALOO01 (sample SAMN14085613, study PRJNA598686) | mite metagenome | biome: ENVO:01001000; feature: ENVO:01001002; material: ENVO:01001226; isolation source: single female mite from University of Michigan culture on fish food culture... ... | reverse complement strand
TGTCGTGCGACAGCTTCACAGTTCGCCGCTTGGTGGCGGTACTGTACCGCCACATACACTTTCTGGACGAATTGGAACATCAGCACTCCTACGGAGCGGTTGGTCATCGTGACGATAGTCATCGTGGTGAGGAGGAGCCAAATGAAGAGGTGGGCCCGTTGGGGGCGGCGTTTGGTGGCCACGGCAAAGGCCTCGGCGATGTTCCGCCAGACGAAGAGGTCGGCGGAGTTGGCCGCGAGCTTTTGCAGCTTGGTGCGCTGGTCCGCAAGTTTGAGCGGGAGCTGAGGTGGGTGGAAATAGAAATCGAAACGGGAAAAGCAGAATTTGTTAAGTCTTTAGAATTCTTAAAATAAACTTGTGAGCACTTACCTTACTGCCCTTGTGCTCAAAGAGCAGCGGAGCTGTCTCATCACCATCGTCTACGGTTTCTAAAATGTCCACCGAGTTTTCCAGCAAATTATCTCCCGACCTTGGCCGCCGCTTAAACTTCATCAGCGCCGCATAGGAGAAGGCGGCCAACTTGCAGGCGGTGGCCAGCGCCAGCACCTGGTGGTAGTTGTGAAGCTGACCATTAGCTCGTGCAAAAGCCGTCACCTGAGGATTTTGAATGATAATGCCGCCGATGAAGATGCCCAGCGGATGGCTGACAATGTAGGTCAGCTCGAGGATGCTGAAGCGTTTGACGCGTTCGCTGCTGTTTGTCGTCGAGGAGAGGTAGCTGATGGCGGCCATGCCCAGTGATTGGGAGCCTCCAACTAAAGGGAAGAAGATGAAGGCGAGGAGGATGAGGTCCGGATCTGAAAAGAAAGATAGAAAAAGGAGTTAAAAAGAAGGTAAAAAGAAGTTTAAAATCAGGTAAAAAAGACTTTTCACTTTTGTTTACAACTCTTTCCCTCCAAAACCGAGGGCCCGGTCGTAGAGTACGTGCTGGCAGACACAAACAAAATCACAAAACAAAAAACTCCCAAAAAATCTAAACTTCCATTTATAAAACTCCTTCCACCAAAAGAAGACTTACTCGAATCAAAGTACACTGCACAGACGAGGACGACGATGGACTCAAGGGCTGCGGCCAGGGCCGTCAGGCAGAGCAGCGTCTTGGTGCTGCTTCGGTGGCGGTCCGCCCAGCCGCTGAGGAACATCGAGCTGAAGATGACCGGGACGGTGTAGATCACCGACTGGTAGAAGTTGAACGTCGTCACCTGCTGGAGAATCTCATCCTTGGCGTGCAGCAGCGGCAGCAGATCTTCGCCATCAAAACCACCATCAACATTATCACCATTATCTTCTCCACCAGGCTTCGGCGCCTGAATTTTGCTTAGGTTTGCGCAGAGACCGGAGCGGTTGAAGCGCGCCATGCAGAACTTGTCCTGCGCCAGCAGCGTCACCGTCACGTCCTCGACGGCAATCGAGAAGATGAAGACAAAGAGGAACAGTTCCACTTGAAAGTGGCTGAAGAGGGTGCCGAAGAGCTTTCTCTTGCTCTTTGAAGTCGTGGTCGAAGTTGAAGTCGAAGCTGAAGCTGAAGCGGTGTCCATGATGATCTGATTGAGTTGAGGAAGGTTTTCGAACAGCTGAAGAATAAGATGATGATGATGATTTCGAAAACTTTTGCTGATGAGTTGACAGTTGATGAGTTGAAGATGATCTTCAGACACCACAACAACAACAACTTCCTCAACCTCTTCAACCGACGACCAACACCACAAACAACAACAACTTTTAAATTAAGTTGCACACCAACAAAAAAAACAGATGACAAGTTTGTCGTACAAATTGTACAGCAGCAGCAGCAGCTATCACACCCTCAAGTATTAGACATTTTACCACCACCACCGCCATTATTATCACCAAACAGCAGTTAGTATCACTTCGCCACCCTCTTCTCCACAAATCTTTGCCTCCCCATCATCAGTTTAGTGCGCTACATTGAACGAAACAAAAAAGTTGAGCGCTATTTTTATCACCACCACCACCACAAAACTTTCCAACTAACCAAGAGAGCTACTTTTCATCGCGTCTTCGAATTCATCGTCTGTTATCAGTCATCTCACTGTTCAGTTCAGCTCTTCAAAGTGAGATTTTCTTTTTCTTTTCAAAAGTCTCCCAAGTCTAACAACAAAAAGAACTTGGTTTCACCCTTTTGAAAAGCTCTTGAAATCTCTCCTAATCTGATAAAGTTCTGTCTACGACTCGTCTTGGTAACCACAGTCTTATCAGAGTACAGTACAGTACTCTACAGTGATCGGCACTGTGTACGACAATCAATTGACAGACATTACAGCTGATGATGCCTCAAGAACCACTTGAGTTTGACATAATCACTTTTTGTACACTGGAGATCTTGAGACAAAGAACCTGCTTTGAAAAAAAACAAAAACAAGCATTTAAAAATAGAAACAAACAACAACAAAGAAGGACGGCAGCAGAAACCGGGACGTCAGTGGGTTAAGGTTGAGTTACTAGGAAAAACGGAGTTATCATCAGCAAAGCAAACCAAAACAAAAGAACACACATGTTCATCGGACAAAGAGGTTCTTTAAAAAGAAGCCGATCATACCATCACTAACCACGATCTTCAGCTCGTAAAAACCAGCCATGACTCAGGCTCAACTCGGGCAAAAAGAAATGGCTGCCTTCAAGAAGACGACGACTGATAACTAAATTATCAAAAGAGAGGCAAAAAGCACTGGTGCGTTAGTATCGCACCTAAAAGTACATCTTGGCTTCGTACACTTTCTCAATCATTCTCTTCCATTTTTATCAAGTGGTGGCGGTGGTGGTGGTGGCAGTGAAAGTGGAGACGATAAGTGGGAATTAAGAAGACAGACTTCCATCAACTACCAACCAAGTATCGATTAATCACAAGAGGCAATTTACGAGAGGCAAAGTTGATCAACAATTGGTTGCCTCTGCGATCGAGTAGACCGTGATAATTTGGCTTGGAGCAGAGCAGAAAGTTGAGCTTGGGTCTGAAATGATAACGCTGAAAACAAAAGTAAAAATCCGTTTTTCGATTGAGCGAGAATCATTGAACAAAACAAAAATTCAACAAACCTAGATTTTTAGAACCTAAAACTAAACAAAATAAATGACTACGACTTTTTCCGGCTGAGCAGCTCGGAGAGGACGACCCGGGCGGCGGTGAGGCGTCGGGCGAACGGCGTGGTCACCGTCTCGCGGAACATCACCGCCCAGGGATTTGCGGAAAATCCTCCTTCTTTTCTTCTCTTCTCTCGCTCCTCAAAGCTAATCTGGTCGTCCTGGGCGGCATAGGTCCCGTGGTTTTCACTGTCTTCTTTATCTGTTGAGGCACTTTCGTTGGAAACTAAAAAGAAAAGAAAGAGAAAGATTAGCCAAAAAGTTCTAAACCCAAAACAAATCCCCTTACCATTCTTCTTCTTCTCAATGCCCTTGATCTGCCCCGGCGTGTCCGTCTCCAGCTGCGCGTAGGCGACCAGCAGGCGGCGCTGCTCGTCGGTGAGATTTCTAAAAAGATGGCGGAAAAACAAACAAAAGATCACAAATAAGAACTCAAAAACACAAAATAAAACCCACAAAAATTAGAAACTCACCTCGGAACCTGAATCTTCAGATGAACGTAGTGATCACCGTAGCCCGCGTCAGTTACCTTCTTCAGCCCCTTGGCCACCAGCCTGATCACCCCATCCTGATCATCACCATGATCACCACCACCACCAAAACTCCCAAACTCCACCTCTTCATCAGCGTAGAGGCCGTCCACCTTCACCGTCCCGCCAAAGACGGCTTGCGCCAGGCTGATCGGCGCCGAGCTGTGCAGGTCGACGCCATTATCTTCATCCACGGTGAAGTACCTCGACGGCTCCACCCTGAAGGTGACAAAGACGTGCTGCACCGGGGCGTCATGGGACTCGTAGAGGCCGCTGATCCGCTTATCATCATCGGTGGGGGCGATGTTCACCTTGATGGTCTCGCCGTCGGCCACGCCGGGCGGCACGGGCAGGACCAGGTCCCGGTCGACGAGGACCCGGCCGTAGCCCATGCAGTGGGTGCACTTGTGCACCACATTGTGGCCCTTGCCGTCGCAGAAGCGGCAGGTGGAGCGGGCGGCCAGGCCGTCCAGGCCCTCGAAGACCTCGCCGCCGGTGCCCTCGCAGAAGGGACACATCTGAATGGGGCGGCCGGGTTCGGCGCTAAAAAGGGAGGAGAAAATGATGGTTAAAAAGTAGAAATAGAAAACCAGAAAGTAGAAATAGAAACTCAAAAAGTAGAAATAGAAATCGAAATCGAACCTAGATCCAAATTTCTAGATCCAAATTTCTAGATCCAAAACCTCGAAATCGAACACACTCACCCCAATCCCATGCACTTCTCGCAGGTGGCCACGGTCTTTGCGGTGATCAGCTTCTCACATCCTTTCGCCGCCTCCCTAAAAGTCAGCCTCAAAATAGTGGCCTCGGTCTTCTCGTGGCCGCCGGTGGCCGGCGGCGCGTAGTCCACCCAAACCTTTCCCTTCTTACTTCTTCCTCCACTTCCTCCTAAATCCTTAAACTCCGCGCCAAAGATCTTCCGAAAGAGGTCCTCCGGGTCAACTGAAGAGTGAAAGGCGGCGCCATGGGTCCGCCAACTTCGGCGGACCGGGTCGAAGTCTTCGGAGTTCGAACTTCCGCCGCCGGAGCTTTCGCCATCATAGGCGGCTCGTTGCTGCTTATTCGAGAGGACAGTGTACGCCTCGGCCACCTCGGCGAACATCGCCGTGGCACTGTCGTTTCCCGCATTAGCATCAGGGTGGTACTTCTTCGCGAGGCTGATGTAGGCCTTCTTGACGTCCGAGGCGGAGGCGTTTCGGGAGATGCCCAGCACTGAGTAGTAGTCCTTCTTCCGGCGAGGTCCTCGCTGATAGTTTGAGGAGGAGGAGGCGTGATTCAGTGGCAAACCGGTGTGCAGTGACCTTCTTTGGTGATTATCTAAAAAGAAGTAAAACGTTAACACCAAAAGACAAAATAGAAACCAGAAAACTCTTACATTGAATCGCCGCCGCCGCTGACCTGTTTATCCGTCGCAAAAAGTAGTTCGCCGATCCATTGGTGGTAGTGGTGGGCAGTCTTCTCAGCAACAGCAACAACTGCAGACAGGGGCCACTCATATCACAGAAGAGGAAGAGGAGGAAGAACCAAAGATCTTCAAAAAGGTAACCCGAAAACCAGCAAAAAAATCAAAGCTGACCAAACATAAACAAAACAAAATCACATGTGTGCCCGGCAGAGAGAGAGGGAAAAGTTTCCGCAGCAAAACAAGCACGCGCCGAAAAAAGTTCCCGGGAACGCTCTATTTTTTCCGTGCACTTTTGGCGCCTCAGCGAAAAACAAACTCCGAAAAGCAACTTCGATTTACCCCCAAAACTCCTCATCAAAACTAAAACCTTTATTTTTCAGAATAAAACAAAAACAGTTCAGGTCTTAAAAATCACCTCAAAAAACTTTAAAAAACTCCTCTTCTCAGCAAATCACCCCAACAGCTTCGCCCTCTCCTCCGCCGTCGGCTTATCACCACCTTCGTTTCCCTTTCTCCAACAGCCACACTTCCTCAGCAGCCTCCTCACCACCTCGGGGCTCTTGGAGAGGCCCAGGCAGATGACGGCCGCCGTCACCAGACAACTGCCCAGCACCGAGGTCCAGTGGACGGTGACGCCGAGGAGGAGGGTGTCCCAGACGAAGGCGAGGACGATGGTCATCGTCCGGGAGACGGAAACGACGCCGGCCGATTCGTACTTGAAGGCGAGCGTCATGAAGAGCTGGTCGCCGATGCCGGCGAAGCCGATGCCCACCAGCCAGGCCCATTCGATCCAGCCTCCTTGTGGCCAGATGATCTTGTCGATAAAGTACAGGGCCACAAAAGCGGAGATGCTCGTGGTGATGCTGAACCAGAGGATCACCACGTGGACGGGAACGCCCTTCAGTTTTCGGAGCATGATCATGCCGAAGGCGGTGGAAATAGCCGCGACGACGGCCAGCGTCACGCCCTCGTAGTTTACGGTGGCCAGCAGGGCTGGATCAAAGTACTGCAGGAGGAACTTGGGCTTCGCCACACAAACGACGCCCACCAAGGCGATCATTCCAGTGAAGATGTGAAGAGGTGTAATGCGTTCTCCGAGGATGAAGTAGGCGAGGATGAAGACGAAGACGGGGGCGCTGAATTGAATGGTACTGGCGTCGGCCAGAGGAATTAGCCGATAGCTCATGTAGATGGTAATGGCGGCGATGGTGCCGAAAAGGGCCCGAAGGCCGATGTCCAGGCGGTGGCCGGCGACGCCGAGGAAGGGCAGGCGGTAGTAGGCGGTGGTGCTCAGGTAGAAGATCGTCTGGAAGACGGATCTGAAGAAAAAATGAAAAAAGAGGAAGTTATTATCTTCAAAAGTTTAAAGATCAACGAAAAACGTCTCAAAATCAAAGCTGATTTCGATTTCTATTTCTATTTCCACCCAGCCTCTCTTCTGATCTGGTTTCTGGGTTCTATTTCTATTTCCACCCTTTCGGTAGTTCCAAGACGTTCTCAAAACTTCAACAAAAAACCTTGAAAACACTTACCTAATTGCCAGAATCTCCAACGCGTGAAGATCGGTGAGAATCTTCACGATGAGCGAGGCAAGGGAGAAGCAGACCACGGAGAGCATCGAGCAGAGCAGGCCGAAGAAGGGGATGCGGCCGGCGAGGCCGGGCGGCCTCGGGTCGGCATCAGAATCATCTGAAATCAGCGAAGAAGAAGTCGTCGACGTCGGCAGAATCTGCCCATTATCACCGCCGAGAATCGTTCTGCTGATCGAGCGAACCAGGACGTCATCATCGTCATCCTCGCGCAGAATGCTCGAAGTTATGATTGGATAGCTGGCGGAGAAGGAGGACGAGATGATCTCTTCTCGGCGCGGCACGCCAATGTCACCCTCGAAGGTGGCCAGCGAGCTTCGCTTGGTGATGTCCATCGTTTTGAGGAGTTGGTGGTGATAATAGTGAAGATGATCTGCTCTGAAGATCAGATGTCTCACCCTCAAGAGTGACACTGTTCGACTGAAGAAGAAAACGAAGTAAAAGACGAGGACAACAGCCAATTAACAAAACAGCGAAAAGTACTGATGATCTGGTGATGATGGCGCAAAAGACCTCTTCCTCCTCCTCCTCTTCGTCTTCTACTTCGAACACAGCCTCATCAAAGTCCTCCTTTATAATCTCGAAGGTGATGGTGATGGTCTACTACTCTCTCTCTCTCTCTCTCTCTCCTTCTTCAATCGACGCCGATGACAGTTCAATGCAGTTCGAACGATTGGGGAGCGATCGATTTTGGTGGTGGTGGTGGTGGTAGTAAAAAGGCAAAGCAAGTCGTTGCCTCGAAGAGCTTCGATTTGGTTTTTTGTTGCTGCTGCTGCTGCTGCTGGCGCTGGTAATGGCAAATGCCTAACGCTGCCGTCCTCCGTTATCTCTGGTCGAAATAAACAGCAGCAGCAGCCCCAGTGATAAGAGTAGCTGTCAGTTTCAGTGGTGGTGGTGAGGGTGAAATCGAGAGTTGATGATGGTAAGAGGATCCGACTGTCTTGAAGACAGTAGTGGTGATGATGGTCGTGGTGATAACCACCGATGAGTGAAACAACCGCTGGTGATTGACATGAGAGAGACTGATTACAATGAGTGAGTGAGTGTCTGGAACTGATGGACCAGAACAGGACAAATGATGAAGATGTCTTCATGATCATCTTCAATGTTTACTGTCACAACCAAAAAAGGATCAGGTCTTCAAACTCTTTCTTCTCTTCCCCCATCTTCTTCTTATCATCAGGAACAAGGCAAGTGGTGACCACTTTGACGTCAAACAAACGGGAAAATAGCTGGACTGAAAATAGAAATAAAAGACTTTGATCACCAACCAAAATAGAAAGAGAGAGAGAAAAAAGTAAACAAAGGCTCTCAAAACTTTTTCGACAAACGAAAGTTTAAAGTTTGAACCGATCACTTCCGCCCTTGATCTACTTCTTCTTCAGCATTTAGAAAGAGGGAGATCAGGTTCGAACTGGTCTACCAACAAAAAATGTCTTTGATAAGCTCCTTCGAACATCGCTTGCACTGGAAGCTTGATCGTCTGATCTGAAAAAGAGAGAGAAAGACCACCACCACCAATGCAAGACCAAGAAGAAGACGAAGGCGAAGACGAAGTAGAGGAACCGAGGTGATAAGACCTTGCCTGCACTTGATGGCACCTTATCATCACCATCATCATCCTCTTAAGTAATCTCCCAGCAAAAGTAAAGCACTGAAGAAGATAAACATTGGAAAGCGAGGGAGTGAAAGTCAATTCGTTTCCTTTCCTTCTCTCTTCAGCGATCTTCTTCTTCGTTCGAGGCTCAACTTTGTTCCCAGTGTCACTGCTGACCAGCTAACTCCCAAGAGGACGGAAGATGATGCTAATCTCATCCTCTACTTCGTCGAAGTCTTTGAAGAAGTACTTCTCATCTTATCATCCAACCAAAAAAAGAAAATGCTGCTGTTTGGCGTCCGGTGCACCACCTCGTTTTGGGTAACGAGACTACCAGATTACCATCTTCAAATATCTTCTCCTCAAGCACTAAAACATAAACATTCCTCTTCCTCTTCTTCAAAAAACATTCACCAAAAGTAGAACCCAAAAGAAGAAGATGAATCCAGAAAAAAATCCCCTCTCATCGCTCTTGTTTACCTTTGAGCAAAGTTCCCGGAAAGGCTACCGTCATCACCTCCGCCGTGGGAAGTCTTCCCGGGAAGAGCAGCAGCAGCAGACAAGAAAACGGCCATAATTTTTTTTCTGCTTCTGCCGTCTGCGATTGTGCTGCTGCTTTGGGTGCGTCGTTGCAGACCTTTAACATAGCATTTCCCTTGCTCCTCTCTCTCTCTCTGCGCTGTTCTGCTCAGTCTCAGTCTCAGTCTTTCTGTTGTGAGCAAGTGAGCAAGCACAGAACACACAAGCACAAGCTCACAGTGAGCTCAAGCCAAGGCAGCAGCCAAAGCAGCAGCCTTCCAGCTCCTCTTCAGACCATCACCACCACCATCACCACCTCATCACCCCCCGAACTCCCGAGATCCTTTGGACCCCCTGATCCAGAGCTCTTTCTTCCTTTTGTAAGTCCGAGATTCTATTTCACTAGAGCACCACTTTAACTAACAACAATACCTCTCTCAGATTTAGAACTCTAAGGCACTACTACTACGTCTTTTATCCACCGAGCAATAACAAGGCAGTCCTTCCAGTCAGTCAGTTTTGAATCACACACTCGAATACCTTCTTCTTCTTTTCACCAAGAAAGTCTTCCAGGGTCCAAGCTTTTTTGACGTAAGTTCTCGCTTTTTCTAGAAACACTCGCCATTTCTATTTCTATTTCTACTTCTCACTCTCTCTCTCTCACACTTTGCATTGCACACACATTTCACCACTTCTCTTTCTTTCTCCTCTCTTTCTATTTCAGACCTCTTTCTTTCTCAAATCACAGCCCAATGGCCTGCGTCACCCTAAAACGCCCCCTCGAGTGGGTGGACCCGTCGATGTCTCCTGAACACCATGGACATCACATGGGCTCTCCAGGCTCGCCCACCTCGATGATCATCAGCAACTCTCCGCCGCACCACAGCAGCAGCTGCTCTTCTTCGGCCTTTGGATCGTTTTCCCCTTCTTCAATGGCCGCCGTGCCCAACAAGCGAGCCTGCCTGGGCTCGGGAGTTCACTCCACAAACTCCTCCTCCTCCTCCTCTTTTTACCACGGGACTTCCTCCTCCTCCTCGTCTTCTTTGTTTGGCGGAAACTCCTCCAACCACACCAGCCCCTTCAAAACAAACAACAAACCAGGCAACAGCAGCGAAATCGCCGAGCAGATTCGCGAGGAGATGATGCGCATGGTGCGCAATCGCTTCGGGGTGAATGCTGCTGCTGCTTCTACTTCTGCAAACTCCAACAACAGTAGCTCACCGCTGAAGAACCACCACCACCACCAGGACAGAACCTCGACAGTGACCACCGCCACCGAGAACTCCACCTCCTCTGCAAAAACTTCCTCCTCACTTCCTTCTTCCTCTTCCTCAGCTGAACACTCTTCCTCTTCAGCCCAGCAGCCCTCAGCAACGCTGCTCTCGGTGCGGGAGATCTTCCTCAAGGCGGCGCAAAATCGAATCGCCTCAAGTCACCACAATCACCACCAAAACCAGCAGCAACCCATCTTTACTTTAGATGAGGTGGTGCCAATTGTGGAGCGACTCCTCGCCGAGCAGGAGGATCATCTTCGGCTGCTGCTTCAAGAGCGCCTGGCCGAGCAGTACGACCAGTTTCGCCGCTTCACCGCCGACCAGCTGCTGGTGCAGGCGAAGGCGCGGGCGATGGAGGACCACGGCTGTGGCGGAAGCCATGAAAACCTGGTGAGCTATCTTTCGTGAGGACTTCGAAAATGGTGGTCACTGTTTTTCTTCTCCTTCTCCTCTCCGGTCTCTACACGATGTCTTCTTGCACTGGAACTATTACCTTCTGCTGATGATGATTACTATTACCACTCTTTATCCCCTTCTTTTTCTCCTGCTCCTTTTTCCCCGAACCTACTTTTACTACCACACTGTAACACTGTACATATATTTACCGCTCTGTGTAAGTTAATGCTCTGCTCTGCTCTGTTCTTTTTCCTCTTCCTCCTCTTTCTTTTTCCTCTTTTTCCTCTGCTAGTATTGTAACCAATTAAGTGTGTGTGGGCTGTTTGTAATCTTCTGGAACACTTTTGGGGACATCTTATCCCGCTGATTTTGTTGTTCCAGCAGAAGGCAACAGCACTCGCACACAAACAAACAACAACAAACAAACAAAATCTATCCAACTTCTGTCTCTCTCTTTCTCTTTCTTTTCTTGCTCATTAAAGTCTGTTTGAAGTTAGAAGGCGGCAGATGGCGCTACGAGCGGCTTCTCTTTTTTCTCTTCGCTTTCGTTGCGTGAACGTTTTCGAAGGACGGCTCTTCGCTCGCCGCCGCCGCCGCCGCCGCGCGCACATTCGTGCTCTGCCGCTCGATGGAAGCGGTCGTGCAAGAGCGAGCGAAAGTGTGAGTTCTATTTTGTCTGAATGTGAGTTCGAAAACTTCGAAAATCGGCGACGACGACGGCGAAGAAGAGGAGGAGAAGTCTTTTTTGTCATCATCATCGGTCAAATCTTCGCGTTCAACTCCAAATCCTCTCGCCTCGCATCGCATCGCTGGTTTTACCTTCTCGCTCTGTTATCTTATCTCTTCTTTTGCTTTTATTAGACCTCAGTTGCTGCTGCTCGGCAAAGCTCAGTCAACAGTTTATGTTTGTCGGTCGTTGTCGGTCCACTCATTTGCATTTTTGAGCACGTTCGGCTCGGCTTTCAGTAGCAGCAGCAGCAGCAGCTTTGCACTTTGCTTTGTTCTTTGCTTTGAGCTTGAAACAGTTGTCAACAGAGCTTGGGGGCCACTGGCGACACTCACTATCATCATCATCACTTCATCTTCACTTCAAAGCTGCGATTGCTGACTGAGTTTTCTAAATACTGAAAACCTTTTTCGACATCATTATCATCACCATCACCACCATCATCACCACCATCATCTTCTTCTTCAGCAGTTATCAGTCAGTTACTGTCACCCTCTCATCACCCTCTAAATACAGCAGCAGCATCTCTAAAAACAGCTGTGCACTGCAAAACTAACTTCTCAATATCATCAGCACTTGTGCCACGATCACCACCACCAAGAGAAGATATTGTCCACCAGCAGCACCAAGCCGTCCACATCGTCACATTATCTCCACGCACTCACTTCTCAAGAGCACCACCACCACAAGAACAACCGCTAGGACCGCTTCAACAGCAACAACAACAGTGGCCATTCTATGGCAAAGGTGGCGAACAGGTTAGTGTCTCATATGTTCCATTTTGTGTTCTCTTTTATACTTCCCTGTGTGAGTCGGCTGTTGTTGTCGTTGGTGTTCACTTGTTTTTCACCTGCTTCTTTGGAATGTGCTTCGCACGGTAATGTCTCGCAGTGAAAATGCCATCGCGCTTTTTATTTGTTTAACTTCTTTTCTGATCGTTTTTCTATCTAAGAATGTGTTTGTTTGGTTTGCTGAGAGAGAGAGAGAGAGAGAGAGAGAGAGAGAGAGAGAGAGAGAGAGAGAAAGAAAGA
>JAALOO010002013.1_pt1 | contig 12187 bp, 7 predicted proteins | sample 7257641 | NCBI WGS metagenome assembly JAALOO01 (sample SAMN14085613, study PRJNA598686) | mite metagenome | biome: ENVO:01001000; feature: ENVO:01001002; material: ENVO:01001226; isolation source: single female mite from University of Michigan culture on fish food culture... ... | reverse complement strand
ATCGGAAGTTCAAGTACCTGTACAGCAAAAAAGGCGCTGTACGGTGCTGTCTAGCACCTACTGTCAAAGTTATCAACTTTTTTTGTTTGTACTTTTCTCTTCTCTCGATTAAGAATTCTAGATTAAGAAAAAATGTGTTCTGCCTTTGCTCTTCCTTCTCCTCTTTTTCCTCCTCCCCCGCTCCGAATTATTAATTTTGTTTATTGGTAACTTTTTTTGTTTATATTTGCCCTCACTGTTCCTGTTCATTAATTAAATTTTTTGACTAATTAATTCTGCTGGTGTTGTGTTATTATTAACAACAATTGAATTTATTTAGTAGTTGTTGTTAGGCTGTTGACAGCTATTGATTAGACGGTTTTTTGCCTGTTTCTGGTTTTCAGTGGTTATTTTTGGAAACTGTTTCTATTTTCCTTTAATTTTAACTGAGTGTGCTTTTATAGTTAGAAAATCGTAAAAATTCTTATGTACAGTTATTATTAATTTTTTACTGCTACATTTCTTGATAACACAGTATTTCTTGATGAGTAATTAATCAATGTTTTAAAAGGAGTATGCAAAATAGAGAAAAAAAGTTCAAACATCTCCAGAGAGCCCTAAACTTAACCGATTGACTTCGGGTTTTGACCGGGCGATTCATGGGACTTTGTAATATCCGCCAAAATTATCGAGCTAGATACCGGATTCTCGGATCCGGAAGTAGTTCACGGGACCCGCGGAAATTGGGTCCCATGTCCAATTTTAACTTTGCACTTCCGGTTACAACATTCATGTTTTAAACACATAAAAATGAAGTTTAAGGGGGGACACCGCACACTTTTTGACTGCTTTTTCAAATTTTGATTATGGGATGGCTATGATGTTCATGAAAAGTACATTCAATACAAGTTATTAAGAATTTTATGTAGAGCAGTCCTATGTAGATAACTTGGTCCTCCGATGACTGGGTCGCCATCAGCAAGGACTTACGTTTCATGAACACTACGGTACACTTTCCGGCAAAATGGAAGATGGCATGGCTTGATCAAAGGTGCCGAATGAAAGGTAACAAAAAAATCTAAAACTTGATCGTCTTCAATTAATTTTAAAAAGTCTCAGTTTTTCTTGAACGATTTTTGATTTAAGATTTTGGATAAAAAATCATGAAAATTTGAAAAAAATGAAAAAAATTGAACTTTAAAATTAATTTAAAAAACAAGTAAAGCTAAATCAGCAAATCGAAGACGATCAAAATATAAATTGAGTTGTTATCTTTCATTTGGCATCTCTGATCATGCCATGCTAACTTCCATCTTGCCGGAAAGTGTACCGCGCGGTGCAAAGATTTCAGTAAAAAATGCCGTTGACTAGTAAAAGAAATTAAAAATTCGAAAAAATTTTTTATGTGCGCGCAGTCCCCCCTTAAAGCATGTGTAAGCATATTTTAAAAAACAGAACTAAAAAATCTTAAGTAGTTTCAGAGTTATGATCGTTCAAATTCAAAGTTGATTACAACGTTGGTTTTTTGCTCAACTTTGAGTGCCAATATCTTGGCCTAGGATGATCCAAATAAAAAAATTCTTTTTGCAAATTATTGTGTTAAACAGTATCTAAATATGCCTAAATAATACCAAGTAGCTCGAGATACGCTTTTGAGCCCATTGACCCTGGACCCGATTTCCGTGGGTCCCGTGAACTACTTCCGGATCCGAGAATCCGGTATCTAGCTCGATAATTTTGGCGGATATTACAAAGTCCCATGAATCGCCCGGTCAAAACCCGAAGTCAATCGGTTAAGTTTAGGGCTCTCTGGAGATGTTTGAACTTTTTTTCTCTATTTTGCATACTCTTTTGCGTTTAATTTTTTGCTTTTACAAGTGCATTTGAAATTGGATATTGTGTATTTAAAAAAAATAAAAATTTTATTTTAATATTACATAAAGTTAATAATCTTTGAAAAATCTCTTGAGTCGGCCTACCACACTTTGATTTTCTTCTAACTCGTTAAAAAGGAGAAGGGCCAAAACGGAGAGCAAAACAGAAATGATGACCGTTTGAAAATCGGTGCCATTCGAGTCACAACTTCCTCTAAAAACACTGCAAAAAAGGTACAACAGAAAAAAGACCATTGTAGAGAGCATCTGCATAGCTGCAATAAATGCCACAATGGGCAGTTCTTGGGTGATGACCCCGTAAAGGGAAAGGGCGTAGAACCAGCTAAAATTGAAGTGATTGACCAGTGCGTGGTAAACAAAGAGGACCGTTTCTGTGGGTTGTTGGTACAGCTGTATCAGGCAGAGACTGCCGTGGTAGAAGACAAAGTAGGCGAGGGGCACCGCCAGGACAACTTTCTTTAGCACCAGGGAGTCGGCCATTTTTAATGCTTATTTTTTGGCTTGTTTGCTGTTTAGTTTATTAGTTTGTACTCAAAAATTTAAAAAAAATTGGTATGTTTGTGGTGAAATTGCAAAAAAACATTTAAAAAATGGAAAAACAGCAAAAAATTGTTTGTAGCCAAAAAATAAAAATATTTTTTGTTTTTGGGAAGTTTAATCAGTTTCTAGTAGTAACAAGCGATAATCACATTTTTTACAATATAACAATCTAATTCTATAGCAATGAGATTATTACAAAAAACAAAACAAAAAACCTTATCAAAATAACTTACAAATAAGTTCTAAACAATTCAATTGTGGTGCCGACTTTGAGGCTGGTTTAATGGGGAATAAGGACTAGTGATGAGATGGGGAGAAAGACAGACTAGCTAGCTGGCTGGCTGGTTGGCAGAGTGTGTTTACAAGAGGTAGGCTTATATACATGGGTATCTGTCTGTGTGAAGAGATGAGTAAGGGTAAGTGAGAGGTGAACATGAGTGTGAGTGTGAGTGAAACATGTGAGTCATGTGGATGAACTGTGGTGACTAGTGCGGAGGCACTACACAATTAAATAATTAGTCAATTAGTCAAATATTTCTAAATTTTTAACTAGCACAACTTAAAAACGCTTTCAACTTTTTGTTTTAGTTCTAAAAAATAGCTGTTGTTGATAGTAAATTTTTCATAAGCTAAAGAAGTAAGCTCTTCTTGAAACAAGCAAGAAAAATTTTTTTTCAAGTTTTGCCGATTCTCTTTTGTCAATCAAGCAAAATACTCCACTTTTGTTTGTCCACCACCGCTAAAAGTGATGTCTTCCTCGCCAAGAACCTCCTCCTCTTCCGCTTCCTCATCTCCAAACGGAAGCACCGGCAGCAATGAAAGTGAGGGCAACAACGGGAGCAACAGCAAAGCGAAAATTTCCGCTGAAGTTGCTCGAAGCCAATCTCGCAACCTGGAACGAACTCCCGCAGGAAAAGCCTACGCCCGGGCCCGAGCCGAGGCCGCCGAGGAGATCACCCAAATTCGGGCGCTTTTTGAGGAGGCCCTAGCTTCGGCCCCAACCGGCACCTATCACCCCGTGGACATTGACCGCGTCCGCACCGATGACTGGACTATTCTGCGGTACCTCCAGCGAACCGGTTCTTCCTCCTCTCCTCCTTCTGAAGAGAAAAACCAAAAGGACCAAAAAGTTAAAGAGGGCTTCAAACTGCTGAAGGCAGCCCTAAAGTGGAAAGCTTCTAGCGGAATTCACGACGCTTCTGATGAGGACTTTCCGCGGGAGTTCTACCTCCTCAACGCCCTGGAGGTGGTGGGGAGGAACGCCGAGGGGCAGCTGGTGCTGTGGACCACCAGCAAGTACAGTCGGGAGTTTGACCTGATCCGCGAGCCGATCAAGCAGTTTATGCTCCACGAGATTGAGTACATGGACCGCCTGGGCGGACCTTGTGGCCTGGTCATCGTCTCCGATGCTCGCCATGTGGGACTTTTTAACGTGGACGTCGACATGACGCGGTACATGCAGGACATCGTCGCCCGGTACTACCCGGGCAGTATCCGCCTGACGGTGGTCACCAACCTGTCGATGCTCCTCGACCCGATCTACAAGATCATCGTTGCCTTTCTAGACGATGAACTTCGTGCCACACTGAAGGTGGTGAAGAAGGGCAGCCTGGCGGAGGTGGTCGAGCCGAAGATGATTCCGGAGGACTTTCCCGGTGGGAGGCGGAAGAAGAGGTACCTGCGAGTGCCCTCGAAGCGGTCCTTCAGCGAGTATGAAAGCATCAAGGAGGTGCTCACCGAGGAGCAGATGGAGCACTACAGGGGCCTGCTGAAGAGTATGGACATCAAGTAGGGGGGTGGTGAAGGTGATGGAAGGTCAAAGGTCGGTGACCATTTTGAAGTATTTGTTTTTTAGTTTTGCAACTTTTTTGGTTTGCATTTTTATTGCAACTTTTGCAACCGTTTTAGTAACGGTTTTGTAATTAAAAAAACGTTTTTTATTGAAAAGGTTTGGGAACAGCATTTTTGCTGAAATGCGTTTCCTAGAAACGAAAAACTCATATTTGGTTTTTTATTTGTTTGCCCTGTGACTGTGTGTGTTGCACTTCCGTTACCATGTTTTCTTATCATCATCATCTTTAATGCCTGACCGTTTTGTGTGGTTATAATTTAATTTGCAATTAGAGCTTTTTATTGTGTTTTCAATCTTGTACCCAGTTTTATTAAATTGAAAAAATAAAAATGAAAGCTTTGTATTATTTGATCTTTCTTTTTCAACTTCTTTCATCTCAAGCTTTGGAAAGAGAAGATGCACTTTTCCTAAACTCTACAAACATCCCCACAATTTTACCTTCAACAAACTCCACAATTTCACACGTTCTGTACAATGACACCTTCCCTTCGGCAAATATCACCTTATCACTATCATCGCTGACCTCCAAAACCAACTCCCGAGCTCCAATCTCTTGCTACTACGACGCCGACTGCTGGCGATACGCCGGCCAGAACTCCCGTTGCTACAGTGGACTTTGCATTTGCGATCTGGGCTACGTGGCAACGCCCACCTTTTGCCAGCCACTGACATGCACCTCGGATTCGGTCTGTTGGAGTCGGTGGACCGGTACGAGGTGCTGGTCCCTTCGATGTTCCTGCGACTACGGTTATCAGCTGGAGCAGAGTAGTCAGACGTGTCGGTACGTCTATAGACCGCCCAATGGAAACGCTGGTCGAACTTTAGAGTACAATTTGGTACTTTTTGTTGTGGCTGCGATTGCTATTGCTATTGAATACCTTTGCTAAATAAACGAGTGCATTTTTTGCTATCAGTGTTCTCATTGTTCTTTGACTACCGGTTTTGCTGCTGCTGCTGCTGACTGATAGCAGAAAATAATTGAGCACTGAATCAGTTGATTGTGATTTTTTTGCAGTATATTAAAGGCTGAAAGTGCTGGGCGTTTTAAATCTCTTTTTTTAAATCTAAAAACATACACGTCGGTATTTTGATGTAAACTAGTCAAAATGATGCACTCAAAAGCTTTTCTTAACACCGTTTTTTGCCTACTCCTTCTTACCCTTTATACACTCGCCTCTGAAAATCATGAACAATCCTCCTCTCATCATCTTCAACAGCAGCTAAATCTGACTTGCTCCGACGACACCGAATGTCACCTTAAAATCGGCAACTCCTCCGTCTGCTATAAAGACAGCTGCGTCTGCGACCTCGGCTTCACACTTCTAACATCAAACAAAAGCACAACTTTGTGCACTCTCTACCAATGCAATCCATTCAGACAAGCAAATCAGACGACAACAACAACAACAGCAAGTCCCGTAGAGCCCTGTTGGAAGGTCTTCCAGGACACCTTCTGCTCGGTGGAAGATCTCAGGTGCGTCTGTGACATCTATCACCAGCTTGATAAGAGGAGTCAGCGGTGTGTAGGCAAGGCGGGGCCCGAGAAGGAGCACTTTCCCTACGGTTGGCTCATTGGCGGGCTGGTCTTTGCCGGGCTTTTAGTTGGAGGAGTGGCCATCTACTACACCAAAATTCATCGACGGAGGAGGGGCTATAATTAATTAAGTCGGTTTAGTTCTTTTTGTGCATCACTGATTACTTACTGGTACTTTTAGATTTAGCAAAATAAACGGTTTGTGTGAAAGACTTTTCATTGTCAGCACGTGACTCATCTGATAAGCTGGTTTGTACAATTTTTATATTTTCTTTTATTTAAAAGATCAAACTAATCAAGGTTTAACTAATTAAAAAAATTAAATGATCAATTTTAAAACGTAGCAACTTTTTAGGCTATTGCTGCTGCGTACCTAATTGGTCATCTTTCTCAAGTGGCGGTGAGTCAAACAAAAGTGATAGTCAAGGTTTAACAAAAAAAAGGCTAAGGTGTGAAACTGCTAACAGATAAAACTTTGATTAGTTTTAAAACGCTGCAATAACAAATCTTTAATTAAATCTTTAAACTCAAAAATTGCTTTTAATTTTGTTGGTTATTGATTTGACTATAAAAGCTTCGCAGTATTTTGAAACTAAAATTATCAAAAACTCAAAAGAAATTGTCAAAATGACTAAAATGCTCATCTACTGTACGGCAGCGCTGCTGCTGCTGCTGCTGCTTTCAACCTTCTCCGCCAGTCAAGAAGTACTCGATCATCCTCAAAACAGCGGAGGTCAAATCGTTCACCATGAAATGGCCTCAGTGGACGAGGGCCACACCTCCTGCCGCACCTTCCACGATTGCATCCCCAAAATTGGCCTGCGTTCAGCCTGCAGCAACCAAGGACGCTGCGTCTGTGAGATGGGCTTCACTGAGGCGATGAAAGCCGAGAAAAATCCACACGGAAACGGAACGTCCATCGCTACAAAAACCTGCGAGTACTTTGACTGCAAGGCAAGCAATGTTAGCTGCATTTCAAGGTGGGGCTTCAATTCGCACTGTGACCTGAATGACCGGTGCCGCTGCGATTCGGGCTACTGGTTTGACTCTGATAAGGGCGGCAGAGGCGAGTGTACGAATGAGGGACACAACTTTGATACCAACTACGAACGCCACATTGGCCCCAACTACCTGGCCATCGGCCTGGTGGCCGGTGGGGCGGTGGCCATCATTGTCCTTCTTATTGTGCTGATTTGCTGTTGCCTGAAACGGAAGGGAAAGAAGGTCGAAGAGCGGCGGCAGGCGGTGGCCCGAAACAATGCCGCCCACGAGGCTCATCGGCAAAGTCTGCGGCAGGAAATTCCCTCGGCTCCAGTGGTGGCTAATCAGCAGCAAAACTCCGGAGCTTACATTTAATTTACTCAAGTTTTTGGCCATTTTTAATTTTTTTTATTTCTGTTAACTGTTTTTTTCTAATGCTAACAAAAATAAACACACCTGCGGATTTAGTGCTTTAATTTGTTTTTTAGTAATTTTTAAAGTTTTTTTTTCTGGTCATCTTTTAGTTTAAAAAAACTTTGAATATTTTGATAAACTTAAGCACTAATTGACTCACAAGTTTTTACATATTAGAATCACTATTGTTTTAAAAATATAAAAAACTAATCAACTGTGATTTAAATCTACCGCAAATGCACTTTGCCCACTTCTTATTGATTTCATCAAAATCGATGATAATGCTTGGGATGATTATGACTCAACAAACTCAAAAATCTGTTTCATAGTGGAGCCACTAATTAATTGAGTTGCCAATACGTAGTTGATAAAATCACGCACTTGCTAATTATCAATTACCTTAATAAATCACCAATAGTCGTCACTCTATCACTCTGAGGTGGGCAACACTACTTATCATTTGAGACTCATTTAAGAGCAAGTGAAATTAAATTACTACTACTTAAAAAACTACAAACTGCTTCAAGTATAAAACCCAGCCATCTTACAGCTGCCAAAAGTCATGTGAAAAGAAATCTGAGCATCAAAAGAAATACCCATTTTAAAACATGAAGCTTTTACTTTGCTTTGCAACTTTTGTCACCCTAGCCACAACTTTCAGTTTGGCCGCTGAAACTGCAAAACTCCATCAAATCGGCAACTCCACCCAACCACTCCCAAAAAGGGGCGTCACAAAAGCGTCCACCCCCGGCCAGCACTTTTACTCCTGCAGCTCGTACCAGAAGTGCAGCCTGTACCTGGGCCCAAACTCCGCCTGCAACTCCCAGGGAAGGTGCGTCTGCGAGGTGGGCTACGAACAGGCTCGCAACGGCGGCTCTGAGCTCTGTCAGAAGGCCACCTGCAGCAAAGTGGCTGATTGCCAGGGAAAGTTTGGCGCCTTCTCGCACTGCAACCGGGGCAGCTGCGTCTGCGACGCCGACTTCTCCTATGATCTGAGTTTGAAAAAGTGCTTTCGTAGCAGGCCGCCTACCAGGCGGCAAAGTTGCAGCAGCCGTGACTGCCAAGAAAGTCTGGGCCTCTTCTCCAGCTGCAACCAAGAGGGAAAATGCGTCTGCGACATGGGCTACGAGGAGCAGGAGCGGGGCAGCTTTCCAAACGGGTCGAGCAGCTGTCAGCTGCGGTACTGCAGATCGGCGACTGACTGTATGACCAAGTACGGCAGAAGTTCGCACTGCAACAACGACCAGGGCATCTGCTCCTGCGACACCGGCTACGCCTATGATCTGCAATTGGAAAGGTGTACCCTAATAAGCCCCACCACTCAAACCACTCTCACCATTTCCAGCCACTACAGCTGCAGCTCCTTCAGCGACTGTACCCGCCACCTGGGCGTCTTCTCCAGCTGCAACGCCCACGGGAGGTGTGTCTGCGACATGGGCTTCGAGGAACGGGCTACCACGGGAAGTTTTTCAGGCACTACTGGGTCAAGCAAATGTGAGCAGCGGTCCTGCAACTCAACACCTGACTGCATGACCAAGTACGGCATCTACTCGCACTGCAACAATCTGAAGAGCTGCTCCTGCGACACCGGTTACTTCTATGACTACACCACCCAGCTGTGCTCAAGCTACAGCGGAAACACCCTTTACCACTACGACTACTACAGCAGCAGTCTCAATCTTGGCCTGATCATCGGCCTGCCAGTGGCCATCATTGGGCTGATTATCATTTCAGTGGCTATTATTATCATCGTACGACGGCGAAGACAGCAGGAGATGGCCGCAACGGTGGCGGCTAGGGCCGCGGCAATGCAAAGAAGTCAACATCCACAGAATCCCCCGCAGAATCCTCAGCAGAATCCTCAGCATCCAGTTCACTTTCAGCAGCAGAATCTGCCGCCTTACACCGGTTACCAGCCACAGCCGGCGCCTCCTCAGTATCAGCCTCCAGCTCCTGCGCCGGGATTTATATATCCCAGTGTTTCCAGTGTTAGCAGCGGCGAACAGCAGTACTTAAATTCCACCCAAAGACATTTTAAAAGTTAAACAGTTTTTTTTGTACTAGTTACTTTTACATTAAAGCAAGTCAACAAGACTTTTGCCTGTCGATGGTGATGCTTGCGGTAGTGAATATTTTTCCCACACAAACAATCAGACAGCGCATGACTCAACAGACCCAAACATCTGTTCCAAAGTTGGATTAGGTTGAGTGAGTGAGTTGCTGATACGCTGTTGATAGGAGCACCCCCATGCCAACTATCAAGTAGCTTTAGTAAATCACCAATAGACGTAACCCTAGCATTCAACTAGGTGTGCAATACCGTTATCAATTGAGCTGCTTAAGAGCAGAAGAAAAGTGCTACTACTTTAACTCCAAATACTTTAGGTAACAGGCATTGCCAGCTCACAACTGGCAAGAGTTATGTAAAAAAGTTTATACATCAGAAAGAAAAATACGCATTGTTAACAAAATGAAACTTTTACTTTGTTTTTCTGCCACCACCACCACCATTTTGACTGTTCTAGTCAACTTCAGCTTGGCTGCTGAAACTGCGAAACTCCATCAAAATGATGTCAACTCCACCCATCACCTGGAAAAGGGCGTCCAAAAGGCGTCCGGCTACTACTGCAACTCATTCAGCGACTGCAGGCAGTACCTGGGCGCCTACTCCAGCTGCAACTCCAACCAACGGTGTGTCTGCGACATGGGCTACGAGGAACGGCCGGGCTCAATGCACTGCCAAAAGGTGTCCTGCAGCTGGGCGACCGATTGCACTGGGAAGTTTGGCCTCTTCTCGCACTGCAGCCTGAGCAGCTGCTCCTGCGACACCGGCTACTCCTATGACCTTCAACTGGAGACCTGTTCTCGCAGCAGCAGCTACGACTACTACTACTACCACAGTGGTCCCAACTTTGGCCTGATCATCGGCCTGCCAGTGACCATCATTGGGCTGATTATCATCTCAGTGGCTATCGTCATGGTCCGACGGCGGAGACAGCAGGAGCTGGCCGCAGCGGCGGCGGCTAGAGTGGTGGCAATGCAAAGAGGAGCTGTGGTTCAACAGCAGCCAACAGTGATCATCAATCACCAGCAGAATCCTCAGCATCCTCAACATCCGGTTTACTATCAACAGAATCCTCAACCTCAGAATCCGCCGCCCTTCAACCCGACCTTCACCGGTTACCAGCCACAACCGGCGCCTCCTCAGTATCAACCTCCTCAGTATCAGCCTCCAGCTCCTGCTTCGGGAGTTTATCCCAATGTTTCCAGCAGTGGCGGACAGTACCCGAACCCGGCTCAAACCCATTATAAAAGCTAGAGTTTTATGTGTTTTGTTGTAAATGTTAATTTTGTTTTATTAAAAATTTTAACTATAAAGCCAGGTTTAAATTTATTGATCTTTTCTTATTCAACGTATAGTCGTGCATACCAAAATTAGCGGGGACGTTTTAAAAACAAACAAAGAAACTAATAAAATATAGCTTAAACTTTGCTTTTCTCACATTTTACTAATCTTTCACAATCAAATCTAAGTTTTTTTTGCATTTGCCTGCCGATAATGATTGTTACGCAAACAATCCAACAACGTATGACTCAACAGACCCAAACATTTGCTTAAAAATCGTAGTAGACAGCTGACTAATTGAATTGCCAATACGCTGTTGATAAAAGCACACATTTGTCCATTATCAATTGCACCTTATAAGTCACCAATAGTTTTCACCCTAGCACCCTTTGAAGTGTGCAATACTACTTATCAATTGAGACTCTTTTAAAAGCAAATGTAATTAAACTTCTACTATTTTAAAACTCAAAAAACTTTAGGTATAAAACACGGCCCGCTTACAACTGACAAGAGTCATGTGAAAAAAAAGAAATCCAAAAACATCAGAAAGAATACCCACTTTGAAAAAACATGAAGCTTTTACTTTGCTGCTCAATTTTCGCCACCCTAGCCACAACTTTCAGCTTGGTTGCTGAAACTCCCAAACTTCATCAAAATGGCAACTTCACCCAGTCACCCCCGAAAAGGGGCGTAAATAGAACGACCACCACCACCTCCGGTCAGCACTTCTACTCCTGCAGCTCGTACCAAAAATGCAGCCTGTACCTGGGCGCAAACTCCGCCTGCAACTCCCAGGGAAGATGCGTCTGCGAGGTGGGCTACGAACAGGCGCGGAACAGCGGCTCTGAGCGCTGTCAGAAGGTGACCTGCAGCCAGGTGGCTGATTGCCAGGAAAAGTTTGGCTTCTCCTCGGAGTGCAACCGGGGCAGATGCGTCTGCCACTCCGACTACTCCTACAATCTAAACGCACAGAGGTGTTCTCGTAACAGGCCGATAAAGACAACAGGCCGCCAAAGTTGCCGCTCCGTTAGCGACTGCCAACGGCAGCTGGGCCTCTTTTCCAGCTGCAACCCGAAGGGAAGATGCGTCTGCGACATGGGCTACGAGGAACAGCAGCGAGGGGGCTTTCCCAACGGGTCGAGCAGCTGTGAGCTGCGGTACTGCAGATCGGCGACTGACTGTGCTTGGAAGTACGGTTATAGCTCTCATTGCAACAGCGACCAGGGCATCTGCTTTTGCGACACCGGCTACGCCTATGATCTGCAATTGGAAAGGTGTACCCAAAGAAGCATCCCCACCACCACCCCTAAAACCATCATTCCCACCATTGCCAGCCACTACAGCTGCAGCTCTTTCCGCGACTGTGACCGCCACCTGGGCGTCTTCTCCAGCTGCAACGCCCACGGGAGGTGTGTCTGCGACATGGGCTACGAGGAAAAGGCTACGGGTTCACCTGGGTCAAGCAAATGTGAGCAGCGGTCCTGCAGCTCATCGAGTGACTGTACGACCAAGTACGGCTTCTTCTCGCACTGCAACAACCTGGGCAGCTGCTCCTGCGACGTCGGCTACTCCTATGACTACACCACCCAGCTGTGCTCAAGCTACAGGGGGAATACCCTTTACCACTACTACTACCACTACAGCAG
>JAALOO010002011.1_pt1 | contig 12188 bp, 14 predicted proteins | sample 7257641 | NCBI WGS metagenome assembly JAALOO01 (sample SAMN14085613, study PRJNA598686) | mite metagenome | biome: ENVO:01001000; feature: ENVO:01001002; material: ENVO:01001226; isolation source: single female mite from University of Michigan culture on fish food culture... ... | reverse complement strand
ACGAAATGCACCAACTTTTCGTCTCGGGCAGAGTTTGTAGTCGAGTTATTGCTTCACGTGGATACACTAACAAGTTAAAGACAGTCATCAATGCTCTGAATCAAGCTGTAAGTTGCTTATCAAAGACGAAAGTGATACAGAATCATGCATTGATTTTTGTCATTACTTTGTTTTAAAAACGGACTCTTGCCTAAACAATAGTGTCTTTTATTTTAGAAATTCTTTAGCTCCTGCTCTCAAGGAAGTGAATCGTCATCAGAGGATACATTGCCCGATCCACCCACTAATTGCTGCATGTCTGGTTGCTCAAACTGCGTCTGGATTGACTATGCTCAGTCTTTGGTGGACCACTACAAGGATGGTGGAGCCAAGGCCCGAGCTGACATTGAACGCCTAGTCACTGATCCTTCGCTGAAAATGTTCATCAAACTGGAACTGGTCAGTAAGTTGACTCAAGAAGAAGGAGGCAAATGATGTCCATTGCACCATTGCAACATTCAGAGCTTCGTTTAGCTTTAGGCTTATTTGAACATAATATTGTGAAGTCTTTGCCATATTGGCATTAAACTGTGATTAATTAAACTTTCAATAAGTTGTTCAGCTGCCAACATTAAGATATCCATTGTGGGTTTCAGAAAGAAGGAATTACCGCAAAAAACGGGAATCTTTGAAAAAATAAACAAACAAAAATACACGTTGTTTGTGAAAATGCTGATTTTAAAAGACCGCCCTTTTTGGGCGCTGCCGCACAAAAGTTTATTTGCTGTGTCCCACAAGCTTTTCTTTACAGTATTTTAGACTTAAAAAACTTCCATAATCCTCTGATCAATTTCTACTTCTAATTTGTAACCTTCTTGTTCTACATCAACTCGTGTTTACTTCATCTGACCATGGACACTGACGAATTAATGGTTTTATGCAACGCCTTAGAGGTGCCCAGTGAAGAACTGAACAAGCCCTTTTCCATCTGGCGCTTCGATACACTGAACATCCGAGGAGTGGATAACCTGACATCAACTGACATTTACGATTACTTTGGACCCATTCATCCCCACTCTGTTGAGTGGCTCAGCAACATCTGCTGCAATGTAACCTTTGACAGCGAGGCGCGTGCCTGCAATGCTCTTCAAGCTGTGGCTACTGGATTGATCATTCACAAGAACGCCGGCCCCACGTCAGGAAAGCTTTCCGGTGTGGAAGACCTTTCGTTAGATTTAGAAGTTTTTAGCTCTGACACTTTGGAAATACCTGTTCCTCCTAATTATCGATACATTCTCGGCGGCAGTCACTCGAAAGCAAAATCTATCATTCTTCGCTTTGCTACCATCAACGACAAAAAGATTACTTCAACTTCTGAGCTGGAGAAACCACCCGGAATTATACAATATAAGCCTAAAGGTGCTCTCAGCGCAGCTCTCAATGCTATTTCTCGCAGAACACGAGGTCGGGCTTCTAATAGCATGGATCTTCGTACCAAGGTGGTGAGGAATGCTACAGCTTTCAAAATGAGCATGAGAGCTGATGAAGAAGAGGCACAACAACTGGCTTTGAATCGGCGGAACTTGCCTATAAAAAGTCGAACTGGAAATTCAAAATCAGCTGACCTTCGCAGTCGCCTCGAAAGTCGTTCTGGTCGATCTGGAACGCAAACACTTTTGAGAGACCGTCTTCGTGTTGGACCAGTCGGTCGCTCTAATGATGTCGCATCGAATGGAGTAGTGAAGAACAAGAATAATATCTGGCGACGAAACCTTGGTAGTACTCATGTCAAAACGGCTACCCTTGCTCGAAATGATCTTCGTGAGGTGCTTTCAACAAAGAACTCTATGGTTCGCGTTCGTGTCTCCTACGATGATGACAACATGCTCGTCGATTAGTCAAACTTGTAACTTGTATATTTCATTATATTTAGCCACATTATATTTGGTCTGTCAGAAACAACTTTATTCCACCAGTAGCATGATATAAAAGAAACAAAAATAAAAATGTTGCATGATAAAGAATCGTTGTCTAGATGAACTTGGCACAAAATTGTTCAATAAAAGTAAAAAACGTTGAGGAATAATAACTAGTCCAGTAAATGGCAGACGCCAGCCCCAGCGGCAATGGCCATCGGAGCCAGCGTGGCAAAGCTTGGAAGTGCGGTGGTGGTTGACGGGGAAGAGGGCGCGAAAAAGGTGTCCTCCTTGAACTGCCTCGCCACCGGACCGGCTGGTTGGCTGCTGTCAGCAATGGGGCAGAGCGGGACTGTTTCTGGTATCCACTGTGTCGCCGAGTCTGCTGAGTCGCCCAGTGGGAGGTACTGAACCAGCGTCTCAATCACCTGCTTCATGTCGGCGTCCTCATCCTCGAACGGATCAGGCTTCAGTGACTGTTGAAGTGAGTGGCACTGCTGGCGAGGACAACTGGCCACTGTTTGCGGTTGGTGTTGCTGCTGTTGCTGCTGGCCACCAGTTGTCAGTGGAATGTTGCACCCTTGGTGGAAGGCGGCCATGTTCGTCTGACTAGTCATCTGGTGGCAGCTGTTGAGCTGCTCCACTGGTGGACTGCAGTTGATTGCCTGAAAAATCTCCGCCGACTGAAAGCAGTTGTTTCTGAAGCTGCTCGTGGACATCTCGGCAGAGCTCTGTGAGGAATCGGTTGCCGGCAGCAAAGTGTGTGACTTCGATTGTTGTTGTTGTTGCTTGTGAAGTTCCGCCAAGTTGACCTTCTCTTCATAGTCAAAAATGTTCGTTTTAGTGTCTTCCACTTCAGTGACACTAGAACGCTTTAGCTGCCTCTTCAGCATACTTTTACTGGGCTTCACCTCGGAAATGAAAAGCGCTTTGATGGTTTCGGCTTTTGAGTCGCACTTGGACGTAATGTATGTGTATTCAGTTTTGAGAACCACCGACTGCTGAAGATTGTCATTGTCAAACAGGCATCGGTGCTGTCCAGAGTGACTTCGCAGAGATAAAGTGCGCTTGCACTTGACATGTTCACAGCTGAATCGCTTTTCCTCCCCTTCTGATGTTGTCACCTGCTGAGCGCCGTTGAGCTCAGTCGTTGATGAGTATTCCTCGCTTTTGACAGTCTGACGAGCAAGTTCTGATATGGCGGGACATTGATGTGTTCTGAGCTGGAACTTCCTCGCAAACTCGCTCCGGCAAAAGGTACAGTAGTACGGCTGACTTTGGTGCAGCTTTTTCAGGTGCAATCCGAGACTGCTGTTTCGGTCAAAGGCCTTGCCGCAGTGGCGACAGATGTACGGTTTGAAATTAGAGTGCTTCCTGTCAACGGATAAACTGTTAGAAAGTGCTAGGAGGCAAAACCAAAAAAGGACATTACCGAAGATGGTATGTAAGTGGCGTTTTCTGTGAGTACCGCTTCTCGCACAGTGGACACTGATAAGGCTTCTCTCTGGTGTGGACCCTCAGGTGCCCGATGAGAGTGGAAACACAAGCAAATGCCTGGCTGCAGGACTGGCACTGATACGGTTTCTCGCCGGTGTGCGTCCTAAATGTAAAGTTTTAGTGATACAGTTTTGCAGGGAGAAAAGTGATCACCTCAAGTGGACCGTTAAATGGCCCTTTTGTGTACAGGAGTACTGACATCGGGGGCAGAAAAAGGTCTTTCCGGTATAGGACTTGCGGCGTTTCATCCGCAAAACTTCCATCTCCCCACTGGCGGGAGTTGTCAGTGGCTCTGTTGTCGCCTCTTGCCCATTGCCATCCCCAGTGCACACTGCTGGCACTGGCTGTTGCCGCTCCATTATGTCATCCACTGTTCAGAGATTCAGGTGTCAGAGATCAGAAATGAGAAAGAGAAAGCGTCGGGAGGAAGTGTGAGTATTTGTGTGCAGTGGCTGTCAAGTGGAATAGCTGCTCTAGGATTCAAGTTAGGGATTCATTCTTTGTTTAGCGAGCACAGACCTGCGCCTGACCACAGGTCCGCAGCAGCCTGTGAGAAGAAGAGGCAGCCGCAGCAGCAGTTCTGGTTTACTTGTGTACAGTCTTTTCAGTCTTTGGCTGCTGAAAAAAGCAGGCAAAGAGAAAAACAGAGTCCCCTTTTTTGCTGCGAATGCACATCAAAGCTTACGAGACTTGCTAACATTGACTGAATAACGGCAACGCAAAAGAAGGAAAAGTTTCCCTTTCACTGCAGAGGGGTATTCGGCGGGTCACCCACAGAACAAGTAATGCACAACTATACATTCCAATGTACGGCAAAAGTTTGGATTTTCCGCTTTTAATAGCTCAGTTCGATATGAAAATGGAAGTTTTTGGCATAATTGGCAAAAATATAATAAAAAATATGTACAAGAGGTTAGTTGATGTAAAAGACAATTTTATGCAGGGTGTTGATTTTTTTCCACGTTGTTGTTGACCTCCAAACTCAGCAAATCTGCCTTCTTCACCGCTTCACCTACAGATGACACCTTTTGGTGACCTCTGCTACCGCCGCCTCGGGTGAGATCGCCTACTAGAGCACTAAAGGGCGCTTCAAAGACTAGGAAGAGAACCGTCGCCAGTACCAGTGACTGCAGGTAGATGGAGATCGAAAAGGTCGCCTGTGATGAAAGATGAAATGGGGAGGATTAGACTAGATTCCAGTGGGGTGACTATTAAATACTTACAGAGTTGACAATGCTCAGTGTAGGCGTGTCTCGGTTCAAATGAACATTGTACCAAATGAGCAGAGGGTTGAGAAGGTAAATACCGTAAGAAAGTCGACTAAAGGGCACCCAAATGTTTAGCGACAGTCCCGCACGAACAAGGGAGCTCGCAGAGGCGGTGATGTTGCTGAAGAACCATCCAGTGTTGAGGAAGACAATCACACTGAAGATGAGAAAGGTACTGCCGTTGTAGAAAAAATGTGACTGCTCATTCTCTTCCGTCATTGCAGGAAGATGAAGAGCAGTCAACGAGAGGACAAAGATTCCCCACAAAGCAGTGTAGAGGATGTGCAGTTTCTGAATTGTGAAAAATTAGATTAGTATATGTTTGCACTAATACAATGCTGTTACTTCAATCTTAACTTACCGCTGAGATGGCATTAAACTGGTACTCGAGCAAGCAGAGAGCCACGATAACGCCCAAGAAATATGGCAAAAAGTGCAACAACGGAAGCATGTACACCAACGAGATGGCCCTCACTGGGAAACTACAAAAAAAGTAAAAGATTGGTTAAAGCAAAAGCCAAGGAAAAGCGAGTCACCAAAGCACTTACGGAAACCTGAAGCCAACCACTGACTTGATGAGCGGCACACCGACGACTCCACTGTAGAAGAGGACCAGGAGGAAGCAGGTGACCGCGGCTAGTGCGGCAGCCGCCACGAAAGCGGCCGTCTTTCCCCGACACCGAAAGTAGAGGTACACGACGAGGTAGAGGGCAATGTGCAGCTGAAAGCTGGCGGCAATGAACCAGAGGTTGATGCCGCACATCTGATCCGCCGGCCAGAAGTTGTTGATGAAGAGGACGTGCGTCCACCAGTGCGTGTGACAGGCGTCCACATAGCTGTCGGTGATCTGCTCGTGGAAAAGGGGGCCACTGCCGGCGTACTGCGCCACTATGGTCAGACAGATCGTGCCGCCCATGGAGGGAAGCAGTGTCAGCCAGCGAAGGCCCACCCAGGACAGTAGCGGCGGTGGCGAGGGCCTGCGACTGCAGTGTGCTGACTCCCCGTTGACGCCCCTTCCGTGCCCGTTTGCCCTTTGCGCCACCTTCTTCGCCGTGAGGTACATGGTGAGAAAGCCGCTGATGATGAAGAAGACGCTGATCATGAGGATGATCTTCTCCCAGAAGGCGCTCAGCAAGTCAAAGTGCAGAAAGTCGGCCATGTTGGAGGGGTACTTGCGAAAGGGCGCAATCGGCAGTGCCATGGAGACGTTGAGGTAGCAGAAAGCATGGCCAATGCACATGATGGCAATGAGGATGGCCTTGAGGCCGTGAATGAATCGAAGATCATATTCATTGGAGGATTTTTCGCTCCCCTTCGCTACAAAGAGCGACTTAAAATTGCGCATCAGATCAAAGTAGGAAAGGTGCTCTCGAATAGTGGGCAAAAAGGGAAGGTAGGCAATCCAGCTGTTGAGATATTTAAGGTTGATGAGCGTTCCAAAGAGGGCTAAAATAAAGACCAAAGAAATGATGTGACTGTTGAGAAAAAAGAAGAGCGAATGAGCACAATTTTTCAGGAACTTTCTCCAAGCACTTACACTGCAACCAGAAAACCCTTTTTCGGTGCAAATGGCTCTCCTCGTTGCTGGCAATAGCCAACAGTGACGTTTAGTCCATCGATGTATCCTCGGCTGGCGAGGTACCTTTGCAGTAATCTGCCGATTTGCTCTTCACTGCAGATCGATGGCACGCACAGGCCCTGCACGTATGGAAAGCGATTGCGAATGACCAGCCACTGGCGGGCTAGCTGCTGCACGTAGTTGGTTGCACTGAAGTTAGCCAGAACTTGATTCTCCACGGTTGAGGTGTAGTAGTCGAGTGTGGGTGTTTTCAACGATGCAAGGCAGTACTTGCCTTCAAAACGCATGTCTTTCTCAGTGGCCGAGACGCCTAGACAATCGTCAAAATCACCCAGGTTGCTGTACTCTTCGGCAACTAGACCACCGATCAAGGAGCGCTTTGAGAAACTGTTGGCAGTGATCACTGGGGAAAACAGAAGAGTTGAATATATCAAAGCCAAACAAAAAAGAATAATAAATCACTTACTTTTGGCGCTCCATTCTTTTTGCACGCCATTTCTAAATGTGGCCTCGATTGCTCGGTAACAGTTACCATCGGCAACGGTTTTGGACTCCCTTCTCATTACCTGAGAGACATTTGTTGCCACTTTCTCCCAGAAATCGTCCGTTTGCTGGTAAAGTGAATCAATTGTTGACCAGAATTTGGAAAGCTCGCTCATCTGCTGTCGACTTGCATGGCTGCTGCCTTCACTGAGGTGGACGCAGCTGAAGCAGGCCACTATCACAAAAAGCCTCATAGTTGTTGTCGGCATGGTTTGCTGCTAAGATTTGAAATGCAAAAACACCACTCGACTAGTGTAATCTCCGTATTTAAACAATCCCATCTTCTGACATCAGCCGCAAAAACAACATCAACAGGTCTGCTTTGAAGGATTTGGCGTCATCTGCACTAGTGGGATGCAACTGTCATTAGGGAAGAAGGAAGAGGGAAGAGGTAAAGCTATGTTCTCTGTTATTTTCACTACAGATAATTCTTTCTGCATCAGCAATCACATTTCTGTTAGTTCCCTAGATGGAAAGAGGCAGACTTTCCAACGACTTTCTGACGCCCTGTAGTGGCAACTTTTGCCGAGGGTAGAACCCGTTTCGACCAGCAGCGCAATGCCCTTTCCACTTTCCACTTTCCCTCTTTCCCCGCCTCTTTTCATCCCCTCCTCCTCCTCCTCCATCTCTTCTTCCTGACCACCTGTTTTGATCAGCTGTACTAAAATTCTCCTTTTAACTGCACTGGATTCGGCATCAACCGTGAACAGAATCACGTAAGGCAGACTGCTTTCTGACGTCATTCAGTTCTTCTGCCATTGATCGGCGGCTGTGTGTTGACTTGACTTGGTGCATGACGTCAGCTCATGATGCTGACTCTGCTCATCAATTTAATTACAGAGGGGTGGCTGATTCACAAAAGCTGTGGTGGCCGCTGTGGTGATGACTGTCGTAGATTTCTCTCTTTTTCTTCTTTGCTGATGAGATATTTTTAGCAGAGCTGAACTGAGTTAGTCACTAGAAGTCTTAGCGAGTCACCCTCTTCGTTGGCTGTTGCAGACAAGAGAGAAAGAACGAATGTAAGAGGAAGAGTGAAAAGTTCAAATTTAGTTACAGAAGAAGCGGTCTTTCCGAATAATAAAAGAAAAAAGTTTTTATAATGTTTTTGAAATCAACACAAAAGAGGTTCATTTAATGTGCTTTTAATTTGTGCGCATTCACTGATGAAAGTACTTTAAAAACTGTAAACATCAACAATATTTAATAAATGGCATTGAATTCAATTGATGGCTCTTTTTTAATTAACCAGAGCTGAGAACCCCTGAGGCACTAGTGTGGAAAATGCACTAAATTTTGAGTGCATGTTGGCTAAAGTCGTTAAGAAAACCCAACTTTAGTGTCGAAATAAAACTTATTTAAAAACCGTTTTGAGTTTACACTCGTCTATTTGGTTGATACCACACAACTGATAAGACAATTAAGCAACTTGAAGGTAACTTCAAGTGCAAAAAAAAGTTGATGAAACGATTAAAACGTGACAAGTGACAAGTGGATAAAGTACACCATCAAATTACAAAACTAGTGCATATATTATTTTACATTACTTCTCAGTAAACTAAAATGATAAGATTCTCCAAGATTAGATTAAAGCTAATTCAAAAGAAAATAAAAGTAAAAATAAGTAGATGTGTGAATACGCTTAGACATTTGAAAACTGGCGCACTCTCATCGTAAAAGAAGTGTGAGGAGAACTACTGCAATCGAGTCCAGGAATTGTGGGCGCCGAAGAGGTGCCGGCATACTGTGGTTCACCCAGACCATTTGTTGAGCAAGTGTTGCCACCACGTGTTGTCCATTTCATTTGGATAATCAGAACAGCCATAGCTATTAGCCTCCACGCGAGGGCATTTCCCAGGAGGAGTGTCACATTTGTCCAGTAGTCAGCCTCATCGAGTTGTTTGGCAAAGAGCACCATTTGAATGTGACCATCGGTGCACCGGCCGAAGCCGTACTGTCGGAGCAGGTGAGACTCGAAAACAAACCTCGGCGCACTGGCAATGGCCAGCCATTGCAGGCTGTAGTGCAATGACGGCAGTGGGCGCAGGAGGCCACCCAGCAGCATCGTCACCAGCAGAGTGGCCACTGTTGTCAGCGCAGTGACGGCGGCATCGTACTTGGCAAGCACTGCAATTATCGCCGCCATCGACTGGACGGCCATCATGCCCAGCAGTTGAAGGAGCGCAGTGTCCACGTAACGGTACGTTGAGACGATCACACTGTAGAGAAGAGCGGTGGCCAGTGCGAGCAGCGTCTCCTGAACGGTGATGCCAACGAAGAAGACGCCGCTGCTGAGCAGGCCTGCTTGATGCTCACTCACAAAGTGTCCACTGGCGGCGGATGCAAAGGAGAGGCCAGACTGTAGAGCAGTGAAAAGCAGTGGTAGTACAAAGGCAAAAAGGTCAAAGATGAGGTTCGCTTGAAGGCTGGACTTTTGCGCCGCCATAGAGGCTAGTGGCTGCTCAATGTCAAAGCAGCCTGAAGCAGAGGTGATCAGCTCTGAAGGTAGGGCCAGTCGGAGGAGAAAGCCGTAGAGAAGGTACAGGATGAGTGGGGTAAAAAGGTTACTGGTAAGATTGAAAGTGGTCAATTGACGATGTAGAAGGACGTAAAGCGAATCAAAGGTAAAACGTGTGCGAGTGTGTGCCACTGATCGAAGTTCAGTATCATCATTATCTTCCTGTGTTTTCATCTTTGGACAAACTGCCGAAGAGTGTAATAGATGATGTAGAGAGTCATCTATTCTATTGGCGGTTCCCCGGTATGTGCACACCCCTTCACAGCCGAGAACTGTGACCGAGTCAAAAGAGGTTAGAATGGATAAAATTGAGGTAGAAAGGCTGACGATGATGGTTGAGCTGTGCTGTCTGGCAAGTCTTTTCAAAAGTTCAACCAACTGAAATTCAAAGTAAAAGTTAGCTTGAGTTGATATTGAAATCATTAGGTCTCTACCTTTAACTGAGCAAAACTGTCAATGCCACTAAATAGTCCATCAATAAAAATTAGCCTTGGCAGTTGCAGAGACAGCATCGAAGCAATGATGGTCACCAATTTTTTCTGGCCAACTGAACACTGACTTATCATTTGATTGGCAAACTCATGTAAATCCATTTCTTCAAGCATTTTTCTAACTGCGGTTGTTGAAGCCTTCCGATGGCAATTCTTAAACGCTGAAATGTAACTCAAATATTGCTCTACGGTTAAATTGTGAGGAAGACTTTTAAGAAAGCTTTGGTTTACAAAACAAGTGTCCATTTGCACGAATTTACTGAGGTACACTTTACTTTCTTCAGCAAGGCAATAATTAACACCAAGTTGACCGCTGAGGATTTTCATTAATGTAGTCATTTTAAAAGTAGAATTGCCAACAATGGCATGAGTTTCACCGAAATGTAGACAACTGTTGAGATCACTTAAAATAGACTTTTTTTGGTTATCAAGGACGGTCAAATGTTGCCAGTGGATAGACGTTTTTGGTGGTGATCTGAGCCAAGCGTCAAAATGAAACTGCTCCGAGGATTTAACCTTTTCATACTCAATTTCGTCGTCACTACTGATAGACATATTGCTTTCATTATCATTTTCATCTTTTAACGTTTCCAGAAATGCCGTAAATTTTTTAGGAAACAATGCTCCAAATTGACAATACATGATAATAAAACAAACCACTTGAAGAAAGATAATATTTTGACATAGCCGATTAAACGTAAAACTCAAAGGTCGACTTGAGTCAACATTGTACGATTCAAGCAGCCAACTATACGATTCTTCAGGACATCGGCCACAGTAAAAGATTTTCAGCAAACTGTGGAAAAAGTACTTTGTTGCTAGATATTCGGAAAGCGATTGTAAAAGTGTGCCCAGTGTTGCGGTGACCACAAAGTAGTCGTTCAATAGAAAAATGGCAGTGAAGAGTATTGTCGAAGATAAAACCAGATTAGAAGACTTTGGCGCAGAAAAAACAATCAGTTGACCAAGGATGTTGGCGTAATGGAGAAAGATGCACATTAAAAGAATGTAATTGAGTAGTTTGCTAAAGTTCAGTGGTTGACTGGAGGCAAAAAAGGCCGAAATTGAAGTGGTGCAAGCAAACAGAATTGTCGTCATCATTGTCAGAAAGATGTGCGACCAAAACCAGGCGCCCAGACTGTACCAGTCTAGTAAAGAAAAAGGTAACTACATTTATAAAGGCACTCATTAAACATACTATTTTGATGCTCCACTTCAAAGGTTTGAAGCTTTGTAGTCAAGTTTATCACCGATGTGATGAGCACTACGTAACCACTGGACAGTGCAAGGAACACGAGAAACCCAACATTTTCTTCCACAAATGCAGCATCTTCAGTAAAGGCTACAAACTCCTCATCTGATAAATTTTGATATCTCTTGTCAAAAGACTGACATCCAGTACTTTCAGCCATCTTTTTGCTGAAAAATAGGTTGGAGAGTAAAAACATTGAGATTGCAGTAATGCAATTAAAAGCAAAAAATTTGCTAAATGCAAAAGTTGAAAGCTCTCTTGCTATGAGTGTGGCTAAATTGTTAAAACTAAAATACTTTTTCTTGAATGAACAATTTTTCTTGAATGAAACTGTTTGGTTTGACAACTCTGCAAATGATTTTTGATAAAGTTTTTTTGAAACCGTTGAGATCGTTTCTGAGCTTCTTGACGCTATCTGGAGAATTTTTTTAATTGCATCATTTTCATCAAGAATTTGCTCAATTAGGAGTTCTTCGTTGAGAAAATTGCCTACTTTTGAAGGAGTTCCTGAATACAGTATTTGACCACACTTTTCAAGAACGACCATTTGATGGCAATGAGAGAGAAGCAGATTGCTGTCAAAATGAGTTGCTGAAAAAATGACAGTCACAGGTGTACTTGTTTCTATTTGAGCCTTTAGCTGCTTCAGCATTATAGTCGCCGTGTAACTGCTCAAATAGTCAAAGACGTGATCAAGAACCAGAACAATTGGCCGACGTTTGATGGTGGTGAACTCGAGCACAACAGCCAATTGAAGTCGGTCGTTATCTTCTAGCTTGCAAGCCTTTTGATTGAGCAGCCCTCGATCAACCGCCCAGTCGTCTAAAAGACGGTCAATATGACCATTCATTTGACTCAATTGTGTGCATGAGTTGGCTAAATGAAAGCAGTACTGGAGTGTTTGGCGAACAGTGAGATTAGAAAGTTCTGTGGTAGAATTGGCGCCATCGATGAAGATCATCGACTGTCGATTGTTGTGATTGACGTAGACTGTGCTTGATTTATGCCGTTCCTGACCAGCAAGAAATCTCAAAAGGGTTGATTTGCCAGTTCCATTGGCGCCCAAAAGGGCTGTGATCGAGTTGACGTTCAGAAGTCCCGCTGATTTGGAGCCACATCTCCAGGCGATTGAAGTTGTATTGTGCACC
>JAALOO010000556.1_pt2 | contig 12192 bp, 10 predicted proteins | sample 7257641 | NCBI WGS metagenome assembly JAALOO01 (sample SAMN14085613, study PRJNA598686) | mite metagenome | biome: ENVO:01001000; feature: ENVO:01001002; material: ENVO:01001226; isolation source: single female mite from University of Michigan culture on fish food culture... ... | reverse complement strand
ATGATTTTTATTGTTAATATTTACAAAAGATGCAATATACAGAAAAGAATTTGGTAATGCTTGATAAAATAATAAAAACTTGTCACTGAGAACACAAATAAAATTGTTTTGTTAATCACATAGTGGGTGGTGAGAAATTGTTGACTGTGGTTGCTGCATTAGCACCTCTAAATTGCTGAGAAAATATTGCCAAACAATTTGAGTTGGAGAGGCAGGTGCAAATTGATGCAGTTGTCTAATTAGAGCTGTCGTTGGTGGATTCCGGATGCTAGTGTTGTTCTTCTTCCGCCTCAAAGACAACTGTTTCCGTTCGGCTGTGCTGAGTGGTCCAAACGGCCATTGCCAGAGACTTCTTTTGATGGACTGTAGAATGAAGACAAAGACGGTGGCTAGAGGAAAAGGTTGCTGCTAATGTCGAGGTTGAAGATGCCCGCATAAAAATGAGTTGAAAACAACTTGGTGCTGTTTGGCATAATTGCTTAAACTTGATGGAAGCGGATGGGTAGGCGTGATACGCGTCATTAAACTCCAGATGCCATTTTAGATGCAAGTTTCTGTGCAAAAAAATCAGTATGTTGAATGAAAATTTTATGTAATTTACTTACACTTCGGTTTATTGCTAAAGAGACGCAGATCGATTTAAATGAAGGTTTGTTTGGAGAATTGTCTTTGTTGATAATCTGTTTTAGACGATGCGCAAGTAAATCTAACATTTGCGGATCGCCAATTTTTTGAACAAGTATGCGGATGATGTTGTTTCCAGCTTTACTATTTAGTAATTGCTTGAGTCCAAATCTACAAAAATTACGGGTGAATAGTTGGACAACAAATTACAATAGATAAAACCTCTTTTTGTGTAATTCCCATGCCAGATCACAGCATTCGTCTTGGCTTGATGAATGAATTGCAGTTTGAATGAGATGACTAAAATGGATAAAAGCAAAACAATTGTCAAACAAAATTGTGAACAAAATACCTCAGTTATACCTGTAATGGCAACTGTCAAATCTTGGCGTTTCGGTGTCGTTCAAATAAACCGTTTTTTCAAAAATCCAGTCAACTGTCATTGTCTGTTGAATGTACTTTTTCACGCTTTGGGTCGGGTGATAGAAAATTGTCTGTACGACATAGAGTCCGTTAATACTTGAGAGTAATTTAGGGACTACTTCGCTTAGTGCTTCAAGAAACTCTTCGTAAGGTTCAGTTTCGTGTCCTTCAGTAACACAACTTGCTGATTTAATCAGGATGCGAATCGACTCGGTAAAGTCAGTGCTTAGTGCTGGGGTCACAACCTAGATATGAAAATAAATGTCAGTTGCATTAAAATGGTAAGTATAGATTAAAATATTTACATCTCTTGATGCGTATTTGCACAGTGCTGCAGCAGCAACACCACACCGTGAAGCAAAGCCTGCAAAGAAGACACCGGAAAACTCGCTGTTAACTAAATCAGCTTCAAACTCTCCATCGAAAACAAATGCCGATGATAGTTGGGAAAAGCGTGCGGTTGATAGAGATTTCAGACACAACAGTTTCCGTACAAGGTGAGCGGCTTGACATGAGTTGTACATTTCGCGGCGACATGAGGGTCTGTCAATGACATCAATAAAGCATGACCACCAGTAGTCGTCGCTTCGAAATATCAGTGCTGTCATGGACATTACAGTGTTTGGGTGAAATAGTAAGTCATTAAAAGCTACTGATAACTCCTCAAATGCGGCTTGAATTTCGGATGATGTTGAGGCTTGGATGCATTTACCGGTCTTCTCCCAATGACCAGCAATTTTTAGAACACTGGCCAATTTTCCAGAAAAATTCTTTAAAGAATGGCATTCGGGTGTTAGAATATCAACGCTCCGCATAAGTTCAAGATCGTCCTTGCCTAATTGCAGTTTGCTCGCACGTTCACACTGTTCATTTTTTAGTTTCGATTGTGTGAGCAGGCCATTCAGAATCTCTGCCAGCTTTTCCCACTTTACAGAACCATCATTACAATCACTCAAAAAGGTAGAAACGCTAGTGACTCTAGTATTGTCATGTGCTCGCTTGCTGTGTGTGAGAGCGGCAGTTTCTGAAGTGAACCAGATTTTGCAGGGCACACAAATGTACCGATTTAGGCAGACATGGTTGGTGATGTGACTTTCAGCTTCTTCATACGTGGGTGAAGATGATGGTTCTACTACAGAGCCAGTTGTTTTAGCGCATAACATGCAGACGTTTGCAAACTTTGAATGATCATTGAGTTTGGAATCAAATAGAAAAAATGCGGTTGTATAGGACATCAGCAGCTGTGTGAACTTATCATCCGTACTTGAAAAAGAATGTGATTTCTTTAAGTGCTTGAACAGTGCTGCAACTGAAACTAACTTTACTGTGCAATTAGGCAATGGACAGATGCATTTGCGTCTAAAGTGAATAATTATAATGAGCAAATGAATATAAATTTAATGTCATTCTTACCGTTCGCCCACCGAAGACGTCTCCATTGTCTCACCGATTACACCTTAGGTTGCGGATGAATAGAACAGGAAGAAGCCGGGAAAGGAAAATTCGCATGAGAGTGGAAATTTTTATGTGAGGCGCAGATGGCAACAGCAAAGCTTTTGCTTTGTGCGTCACTGTGAGCAGCACGTGTTTTCCGGACAAGAATAGGCAAGACTATCGATAGATTCGATTGTAGCTTGCAAAAACAATCCGATAGTAGCATTTGAGCAAAAGAATAATGAAAAAGATTTTAACAAAAACTACTAGAACAATTTTTATTATTCAGTTTAAACGATCGTTTCCGGTTCAAATTAACGACATAGCAATGAGTAAAGTTAAATCAAATTTGCCCAAAATTGACAAGTGTTTAATGAGTATTTAATAATAAAAAGTACAATCAGTTTTGAATAAAGATACAAATTTAAAACTATGAATATGCAAACGGATGAATAGAAAAATTACAGTGCAAATTGGCACTATTCTTGCTCATGAAAGTAGTAGATAACTCTGTTTCGATTGTTCGCTTCACTAGGAGCAACGGCGTTTTTGGAGTTTGGATCTGCTGTCCAGTCAGTGGAGTCTGCTGTCCAGTCGGTAGAGTCTGCTGCAGGGTCGGTGGAGTCTGCCTCTTCGTTGTCTGTCGGTTGAATATGTTGAAAATCCTCGGCTGATGTTTTGAGGAATGCTTTAGGGAGAAAAGCATTTTTCAAATCAAACACAAACGCCATCTTGCAGTTGTGAATGAACTCCATGTCGGCGTCAAGTGAACCTTCAAAGTTACTGACGACTACAGTCACTTGTGGAACGAGAGTCAGCACTTTTTTGACGACACTGGTCATGGATTGTGCCCATTGCTTTGACGCAGAGTTTCCGACAAAAGCAAATGTAGTTAAGGCCGAAAAGTTGTCTAGAAAATTACTAGAAATCAACTGAGGTGGAGATGAAATCAGTAGAGTTAGCGAGTTGTTCGGTTGATAGGTGTTTGTGACAAGTTCTTGATTGTCAGTGTTGTTGCTTTGCACCAGCATGTTCTCATATCTGCGAACGCTGTCTCTGCAGTCGAACAGCATCAACTTGGTGGTAGAACTTTTGAAAATTTCATTGATTTCATTCATCCACAGCTCGCATACACTGCGACGGCTCACTAGTTCTTCTGAGGAGAAATGAGAAAACAGAAGTTTTCGACATCCTCGAGCTTCATCAGTTTTGTCTACGTAAACTGAGTCTGTGTAAAAGGTAATTTTTGGTTATGCAATGAATAAAAAATGGAGTAGCAGCAAATTACCAGTTTGGTCAAGCGGAAATCGATCCGCTGGTCGCTCCATGACACCAGGTGGAACGTAGTTGCTGGCTGGTGGAAGGACTTGTCGATAAATGCGTTGAAAACACTGAGCTGATGTTGATGGCTCAGTTTCTTCCGGATCTTGATCGTGTGCGGGTGAATAGACTGCAAACTGACCTCCTCTGTAGCCTCTGCGGAAAACACGTCCTAGCTGACCATGTCTTTCGCCTCTGTGTACTCCCTGGCCTCTATTTCCTCGCCAGAAAATTCCCTGACCACTTTGCTGTTTTTCGCCGCCTCTTCGTTCTCGATCACTGTTACTGTTTCGGTTGTTTAGGTTAGGTTGGTAACGGTGGGCGCTTTGGTCGCATCGTCGTTCATTTCGGTGCATCTGCTCGCTTTCCTCTACTCTGTCAAATCGACTTCCATGACCACTTCTGTTGCTTCGGTCTTCAGCAGAGCTTCGACTGTCTTGTCCACTTCGACTGTCTTGGCCACTTCGACTGTCTCTGTCTTCCCGGTTGTGGCGATAACTGCTACTCTCTCTTTGATCGTTTCCGTAGTTTCGGTTGACTAGAATTTCTCGCCGATCTCTGTCGAAGCGCTGACTTTTGCTGGTTTGATAGTCTTTGTCGTCGCTCTTGTCTTCTCTGTTGTTTCGGTGCTCTTGAGCACCTCTGCCTCTCGGGCCATGGTTTGAAAAGGTAATTCGAGCACTGTTGCTCATTCTTGGCTGGGAGTAAATTCGGTTGTTAGGTTGAAGGAGTTACAAGTGGCTTGCTATTGACTCACGCGAGAATTTTGCTAGAGATGAAATCCAAAGAAGGATCAACGCAGCACTGGCAACAACAGAGCGGAAAACGTTGCACACACGCTGCAAAAAAATGCAGCACGCTTGCCAGTGCAGATATGGCGCCATCTGTGAGACTTGTCTAAAACTATTCAACCGATCAAAATCATCAGCCAAGCAATGAATTACACAGGACAATTGTACAAATCAAAAGTTTATTAAAATTATAAAATACAAATACATTTAAACAATAAATTTACGGATGTATAGAAGGGTGCATCAATCGTTTAAGAATGGTTGAGCAAATCAAACGGCTCCTCTTCTTTGAGCAACTCGGTAATCTCTTCTTTTGTCAAATCACAAAGAATGCCAAAAAAAGACGAAACTTGTGCTGGCGACTTGCCTTTGAGGTGCTCGATAATGGTTTTACCAACCTTCTCTGCAATTTCGGTTTGCTGCAAGCGAACTGCAACCAGTAGAATGGGCACAATGTTGTCAAAATTCTTTTCAATCAACTTTTCTTGCCATCGAGCATCGTTGGTGTTTCCGACAATTTCAGCGCGAATCCACTCAATTACAACTGAAACTTCTGCATAGTGATAAGGGACATTAAATACCATGTTCCGGCTGAAGTGATGATGATCTTTGAATGTGGTGAATGCACTCCAAATGGGAGGGATTGCTTGCAAAATGGTTTCTTCCAGATTTAGAAAGGGTTTGCCGTCCAGAGCTTTCAGTGTACATTTGTACTCTTCGTCGTTTCTTCCGCGGTTCATCGTCGACACGTTTCTCAATCAATTTGTTGTATGTTTCGGTTGCTTAGGAGTGGTAACGACACAGAGACACTGAAATGTTGACTTGCAGAAAGTGTTCTTTAAAAAACTGTCGCCTTTGAAATATTTTTCTGCTCAAAATAACAGTGTGTGACACGACATCAGATTAAATAGAAAGAAAAAAGTTCTTAAAAATGTAAGACAAACTCAGCAAATTATAAATTGGTGTTTGTTGTAACTATAAATATATTGTTGTGTAAACCACATTTTTACAAATCAAAGAATCAAACAGAAATGACGGTTGATAGGAATACTTTAACTAGACAGTAGGTTATCAACTAATGTCCTTTGTAAATGGGTTCAGCGGAAAATTCGGCAAGCAGTTTTAGTAAATCTACAGAACTTTCAAATGAATCAGCCCATGTTATTGCGCGTTCGTGCTGTGCTGCCAAATGGAACAGTTGCTGCCAGCCCACTTCTTCTCGAAAACTGTCAAAATTAGCAAGCACATAGACACATGCTGCTCGACTGAGTGCCACCGTTAGTCTTCTGATGTCTGCTGCAAAACCAACTGACAGAGTGCCATTTGATGCACGAACAGCGCTGACAATGGCGACGTCTGTTTCACTTCCTTGCATCTGGTCAACTGTGGACACGGTCACAAAATCTTCAAGTTTTTGCTCTTTTAGTAGACGGGTGAATAGGTAAACTTGTCCAAGGTACAGGGAAATGATTGAATATTTCAGTTGTTGCACACCACAAGGCCAGCACTTGTTGTCGTAGTCAAATCCTGCTTGCTTTAGTGATGCTTCAAGTAGCAGCATGCCAAATTTGGCCTCTTCTGCGCTTTCGTATGAAAACGATCGCGTAGACTGCTTTTCTTGCCAACTGTCACCGGAAAAAACGATAATTTCTGGAAGGGAAAGTGTTTTCTCCCAATTGCCTCGTTCAGCTTGTACTAGGGCATCGGTTCGGTAGTTGTTGTACGAAATCGAGCTTACAATTTCTGCAACAGCTTTGCGCATTCGATACTGTTCACGCAGAACAATGACTGCTTCTGGGTCTTCTCGCTTAATGCGCTCATAGAGGTGAACAAACACTGAAGTTTCATTCGGTTGATAGGAGTAGAAGCCAATCCACTTAATGACGGGGCCCAACTGCTTGGGATCACCCATTAAAAGTAGCTTTTGTATGCCAGTGAAGTGGAATGGGAACAGGAACTCGGCAAAGTTTGACTGACCGCATTCGTCGACAATTAGAAGCTCAAAATTAAGCTGTTGGCGGTTGGTAGTCAGGTCGTTGCACTGTGTCGATCCAAGTGTCGAGACAATTATATTGGCTCGCTGAAGATACGCCCTTTTGATAGCAGTCTCGGATAAAAATTCACCATTTTCTTCAGCCAGATTAATGGCGGCTTCCTTAAACTCCAATTCTGCGTTCTCTTCAATTGTGAGCACTTCATGGCCAAACTTGTGTTTTTCGCCCACTCTTTGAACATACACATTCTTGTTCCTTTTCAAGTTGTTGTGAAGTTTCATGAAAAGAATGTCTGCTGCTGCATTTGATGGTGCAGTGACAAGAATGTGAGGAAGGGGGAGATTATAGTCGAGGCAAAGTTGAATGTAATCGACAACGACGCCCACTGTTTTGCTCGATTTGCCTGTGCCAGGCGCCCCATCTAAGACCAAAATCCGCGGTTCCTTTGCGTGCATCATGTAGCGAAACTTTTTAAAAAACGAATCTTCCGGTTGGTAGTCGTCAACATGTGCAAGAGGCAAGTTTTTGACGATTATGTCAAAGAGGGGACATACATTGTAGTCCTCAGCAGGTGTACGTTCAGGTGGCAGATCAGACAACGTGAACATTCTCAAGGATTTGATAAACTGGTTCACTTTTCCAATAAACGTAAGACCAATAGTCACTTTGTGGTTAGAATGAAAACTGTTTTCAGTAAAAGTACGGTTGATTAGAATACGGTTGAAGATGTCTCGCTTGTTGACAAAGTAGACTTTTCCGTTTATGATCGCCATTTTCTCGTTGACCAGAGGAAAGTCGCCATTTTCATTAGGCCATACTGGTGGAGTAGAACCTAGAGGAATTTCTTTCTGTTCGGGTGAAAGTTTGACAAACACAAATACACTTTTTTCAGTCAATGCAACTTGATTTGTTTTGAAATCGAATGTTGTGGGAGCATTTTCTGTGTATTTAGGACTGTGCATCAACCACAAGCTGAAACTGTTAGTGACTATCACTTCATCAACCAGGCGTGAAGGAACTTGAAACTCTATTTTCGCAATTTGAATTACATCGCTTCTAGTACTGATTGCAGATTCGGTTGATAGTGCAGCCACTCGGTACTTCATTGGAGTGACTACGAACTTTTCTGATAAATCTGACAGTGTTTCCAGAGCACAAACAGGGGTCATGTACTCAAGTAGATCTTGACGGGAGCTGTTTTGAAAAAAACTTCGTTTTGTTGGCATTGTCATTGACTTGGTGACATAGTCAGGAGTGGTACGGATGATAGAACCTGCATCTAATTTGAGCAGCACCTTTAAACCCTGATAAATGCCGTGATTGTTGATGCTTAGCTTTGAGAATGATATTCGCTGATAATCTGCAATATCACTTAGGCCTACAAATAAAAAATGTTGTTTAGAAATATATCCATTAAAAATGCACATACTTTCGGTGTTGTTGTCTGCACCTGGTTCGCCTGGACACTCTGTCGCCCCTCCACTGGTCCCTTCCATGGCAAACTTAACTTAAAACGGTTGCGTAGTGCTTGTGACAACACCAGTCAATCGGCTGAAGTTTTGGTACGGAAACGCTGGTCAGAAAACCTGCAATCAAAGTAATAATGTTTAAATATTGCATTTGGAGATGTAGATATTAATTACTTTTAGACAGGAAATGGAGTAGACGAGAAAGGTGGCAAAGAAAGAACTTGGTCAGGCACGCTGAAAGTCAGAACGCGAGTGAAACGCAATAAGCAGCTAAAAGCTGGAAGCTGAAAGTAGACTATTTTAACACAAATCAATGAGCGACTACAGTCGCAATAGTATCTTTTGAAACAGGATTCTGTTTAATTAAATTTGCTTAATTAAAAGCCACAACTTTGTATGCAATCTAAAAATGTAAATTATTTTTATTGTATAACAAAATGACAATTTTAACTAAACAGAAAATTTAAAAGCAATAATACGGATGGTAGGATAATAAAACTCTGTCGATGCTAGTTCATTGAGTGGCGGTTGCGCATAAAATCAGCAGCTAGAAGCTAATAATGAAACTTTAAAATGTGAATGTAACAATTTAAAAATAATAAATTACCCGTCGATCAACTACTTCTTTAAGGCAATGTTCTGAAAATGCCCTCATTTGTTGACTGTTTTGGCGTTTAATGTTTTTGAGAGACCTTTCTAGATCAAGGAGAAGGCCAGCATCTCTAAGCATGGCGGCGAGTCGGCGAATGATGTTATTTCCAACTGGGTGAAGGAACAGTTCTTTAGTCCGTTCAATGTTGCTTTTGGAAATATACTAAAATAAGCATCAAAAGTTAAAGTAGTATAAAAAACAATTTACCTGTTTAGCGCCACAACAAGAGTATTGGCTGTTAATGGTGACTTGGTAAGCACAGTCTGCACAAAGTGACTATGGAATATAAAGTTAAAATTTGTTCAGCTAAAACAATTTAAAATTACTTTTGATTAGGAGTTTGATATCTTGCAAACCCAGTGGGCAAAACTTTAAATATCCAATCAACAGAAACAAGAGTCCACAAAATGTTGTTGAAGATTTCGGTTGCGTAGAAAATAAGGCATTGTGCCACAAAACAGCCATATTTGTCGTCCGCGATTGAAAAAATAGCATCTTTGGCAGCATTGAAAAACGACACGTAAGCAGGTTGTTGCGGATGAGTAGAAGCAGTTGAAACCAGAATTCGGCATAGTTCGTGTGTACTTTTCGAAGTGGCATACTCCACAAACTGTAGTAGGTGGCCTATATTAGTGACAGTATTTAATTAAACAAACATACCTTTGGACATAAATAGAGTGCCAGTGTCTGAGAAGGTGCGCCATTGCGGGATGCGATACCAGAAAGGAAATAGCCACGGTAAGGACTGTTTTCCAGTTGACCAATTTGGTTTGCGGTAAGAAGAGCTTGACTCAGTCGAAGATGGCGTTTTACTTCAATCGGTGCATTAGTCAACAGTCTGCGCATAGCATGTGCTGCGTAGACATTGTCGAGTATCTGTCGACGACTGCTTTCAACAACGCTTACAAAGCTGGCAAAAAACTGGTCGGTGCTTTTAACTAGCAGACTGCAGAGGGAGTATGAAGCACGTCGGTGACATAATAGCTCAAGTAGAATGGCTGGCTGCGCCATTTCACTGCAACATTTTTCGACTTCATTTGCCGGTGACGATACTATCAATTTGCCCATAAAACGCATGTCACCACAAGTTTTGAAAACGTCCACGTGTCGTCCTTCAAAATCTTTCAAAGAGTGCCAGTCATTTTCGTTTCGGACGATAACCATAAATAGATCGAGGTCGACCTCTGTAGTGTCCGTTTCTGGTAGCTCACCCACAACTCGGTTTATTCTTTCTGCTTTTTTGGTTGATGTAGTACGCCCTGCTTTCAGTTGATTGACCAGGTGACTGTACATTTCGAGAGTAGCCGGATATTGAGTCAAGTAAATGCGTCCGAGAATAGGCTTATGTCGTCCGCGGTGAGTCTGGCTTGCGTGTTTCTTCGAATCGGCAAGCGAAATCAGCCACACAGAACACATTGTGCAGTAGTATTCTGGAACACTGTAGTGGTCATTGATGTGCAGCAAGTCTTCGGCTAAAGTAGTTTCAGCAATCTGTTGTGTTTGCGGTTGGTTAGAGTGCTTCTTACATAGCTCACAAGCGTGCATGAAACGCTGACGAAAAGATTGTGCGTCGATGTGAAAATACCGTATAGCATAGTCACTCAATGTTTCGCGGAACTGATCATAAGTAGTTCTCTCACGATCAACATGAGTAGTTTTGAGGTGATTTTTGTACTCTTCACAACTTGTCGATTCAAAACGACAATCACCAACTCCACAAAAGCTCTTTTGTTGTTGCGGTTGAATAGGCTGTGGACTAGCACTGTGACGCTGTTGACGGGGTTGTCCCAACTGTGGACCATGTCTCCCTCGTGGTGGAACATTGCCTCTACCACGCCTGTTGGGTAAAAAATTGTTGAGTCAAAAAGAGTGGGAGTGCATTAGTGCTTACGTGTACTTACCGACCATACATGACAAAAAATTAAAAGTTGCAGTAGAGAGATGTTCTAAGCGCACAGAAAAAACTGGAAGTCAAATGAAGAAAACATACAACTTTTCAGTGTTTTTAAAGCACAGCCTAATGTTCTAAAAATACCAAAAGTTCTAAAAGTAGTAACAACCAACTTTTGTCAAAATGGTGACACATTTTAATCTCTAATAAACTACAAATCAAAAGACGGATGATAGGTAAATCCAGCAAACAGTCAGGCAGGCACAATAGCACATAGTCACTCATATCGCTCAATTGGTAGTGGGGCAATAGAACCAACGCCAATATTGCCATGAGTTTGCATAACTAACTTAAACATGTAAACTGTGACGGATGAATGTGTCCTTCCGGTCGGTTCTCGGTTACTGGCAAGAGTTACAGATGGCCGTTGGTTCACACCAAAGCCATTACGATAGGTAAAAAACCCAGACGTATCCACCGGCGCACTGTCTATAGTTCCCGATTGAGGCGTTGCAAATGCACGATGCTCCTCATACTTGCTCGGTTGAATAATGATAATTTGGAACAATTTTCCGTAAACTTGCCGATTGTGGTAGAACTTGTCGTAGCCAGGAAAATATCCATAGTGCTGAATGACGAGTGTTTTTAGACTTGGGAAACGTGAAACGATATCGTTCAGAAACGAGTGCCAAGATGGCGAGGTCATTTCATTATCAACGACATTAGGTTCACCGAAAAAAACTAGACGGTTGACTAGGAGAAGGCGACTGAGCAGACCATTTTGCTGATTCATCATCTTTTTGATGTCGGTGACAAGCAGAGCAAGATTAGTAAACGAATGGCAGGTCTTAGGAATTGCGTAGTTGATGTCTCGGTTAAGCCCTAGTCGATTCAAGACATGGGTATACTGGCTGACATTGTAGCGGTCACTTAAAAGAAAAAGGTTCTTGGTGCATTCTTGCAAAATGTGATTGATTTCATCTCGCCATTCTCGTGAAACTTTTCTACGGGTGATTAGTTCAGCTTGTGACATGTACTTGAAAAGGATCTCGCGTGCACTTCTCTTGTCGCTAGCTTGCGTTGGTCCAGAAAGAGCAGACACTAAAATGCAAATATCAGTAAACAATTAAATTCAGCTCAAACCGGCAAACACACAAACCTGTCTGTCCGTAGACAAATCGATCGCTTGGACGCGGCTCAATACCAGGGGGTGTGTAGCTGTCATCGACCGGAAACTCTTGTTGACTCATTTGTACGGTTGGTAGGAAAGTTCAAAAAAGAATCGCAATGTAAAAAACAACTCGAGAAGCGTAAACGCGCAAATGCAACGAGGCACTCAGGCAGATTGCAAAACTATCTGCACAAACGTGGCTTGAGCTCACGGTTAAAATAGACGCGAGTAAAAGCACGTACAGCATGCACTGTTGTAGAAAAGTTCTATTTTTTTGGCTGTTTCCTAATCAACCGTTGAATTACTTTAGTGATTGTTCACTATTTGAGTATCGTTACTTTAGTTCCATTTTAGGCACAATTTGGGTATTTTACTATAATGCAGCCTTTACAATTTTTCATTCTTGTCTGGTTGCTTGAACAG
>JAALOO010002009.1_pt1 | contig 12198 bp, 9 predicted proteins | sample 7257641 | NCBI WGS metagenome assembly JAALOO01 (sample SAMN14085613, study PRJNA598686) | mite metagenome | biome: ENVO:01001000; feature: ENVO:01001002; material: ENVO:01001226; isolation source: single female mite from University of Michigan culture on fish food culture... ... | reverse complement strand
TACCAAAAATCAGCCCATTGCAGGAAGTTGACTTTATTTTGTGGCCTTGTGTAATTGCCAAGTTGATGATTATTGGTCCAAATGGGCGTAAAAGGCCAGAAACTAAACCTCAGGTTCGCATATTTTGCAAAGACACATTTCAAATGTTGCGTCAAGTTGAAAACTTTTGGAAAAATTGGTTTAAAAACCCGGTTAAAGAGTATGCCAGTGATGCTATTAACTAGTTCGAATTCAAATTAAAAAGTATTGCACTTCAAAGAAAAGCAAAGTGGTAAAAGAACTGTTGAAACTGGCCCCCTGTGCAAACAAATACATAGTTCACAACAACTCTTGCCTGGTAAAATTGGAAAATAAAAAGAACTTGGTTTATCTTGAAAAAGATAAACCGAAATTTAATTATCTTTGCTGGTGAGTTTTTTGTTCCCTACAATGTTTCGCAATTCACTTTTTTGTAATAACAACACTTTTATTTTTCAGTTTTTACTCTGAAGCAGTTCAGTGTTCTGAATCGGCCATCAGTGATGTTGCTTGTCTTCGACTTCACCTTTCTTCGGTTATGGATTTTTACCGGGGCATTGCACAGTCACAAGTGGACATGATTTGCGGAGAATACAACGGCCAAAATGACGTTTGTCAGAAGTTGACACCTCCAAAAACAAACAAAATCAATCGTACCAAATACTACAACATTATAACCGTAATCATAAACATTTTGGCTTCAATAAAGGATCCGAACTCAGTTCCCCTGTTCAGTTAAATGTGTAAAAACATTATAGTTGTAAAACCAAATTGAATGTGTAAATTGTTATTTTAAAATAATATTTTAATGTATTGTTCTGCATAAACTAAACTTATTCTTCAAATAATTATCAATTTTGTTACAATTTTAATAATTTAAAAGGATATCCTGGTTATTATTTCTGTTGGCACTTGCAATAACAAAACTGATTATGTTTTTACTCATTTTTGCTAAAATTAAAAAGTTAGATTATTCAAATAACAAGAAAACAAACAATTGAAGTTGACAATTTTTTGCTAATTAAAAACTTAATAAAATTTTATTTATATTGTGCACTTAACTTCATGTTTTTATTGTGTTTTAAATTTATTTTTTGTTAAACTGTATCACCAATTTAAACTGTGGAATGGCTGTCAAAAAGCGAGCACAAATAGACAGCACCGTCAGCTACCTTCACTACCGCTTGACAGTGATTATTTTATTTGTTTCAAGCCTTTTACTTGGATTTCAGTACTTGTTGCACAAACCTATTAGCTGCATGCAGGTGCTGGAAATGCCTACCCAACTGCTTGACACCATTTGCTGGACTCATTCAACGTACACTACTATTACTGTCATTCCCAATGTAGTTCTTGGTGCTCAGACGCCCAATGTTGTTCCTGAAGAACGAGTTTATCAATGGTATTACAAGTGGATGTGCTGGGCGCTGCTCGTTCAAGCAGTCTTCTTCTATGGGCCACATTTTGTTTGGAAACGATTTGAAAATTGCCTGACTGAAAAGCTGAGTGAAGGACTGACTGACCCATTTGTGGAAGCAAGCAAAAAAAGGCAAAAGATGAACCAATTGTCAGAATTTTTGCATCAGTGTCGCCTTCGACCGGCAGTCATCGGCGTGATGCCTTTGATTTACGTCGGTTGTCAGCTGGCCAATCTTGTAAACATATTACTGCAACTATTTTTTATGGATCGGTTTTTTAACAAACAATTTTTTAGTTACGGATACTATGTAATGTTTTTTAGAACTTGGGGCAGTTCTTTTTTGAGTGTTTCAGAATCTCTATCAAAAGTGTTTCCTACGCTAGCCAAATGCTCATACACCAGAATGGGTCCATCGGGTTTGCCTCAAAATATTAGCACACAGTGTGTCCTTCCACTAAACAGTTTTGCCGAATGGATTTACCTCTTTCTATGGTTCTGGTTGCACGGTCTTTTATTGATAACTTTTCTATCATTGGTTTTCTCTTTTTGTCGATTGTTTTCAAAAAAGTTACAAATGTTTTCAATTCTACACTACTGTAGTTTACTGTCAGTTGAAGATGTTTCTTCTATTGTACAAAATGGAAAACTTACTAATTGGTTTGCGTTGTATCAGTTGTCTAAAAATGTTAATGTATTGCATTTTTATGATTTGATTATTGGCTTAAAAAAAGATAAACTTTCACTACCTAATACTATGCTGTAATGTTTCTCAACTTTTTTTTGTGTTGTATTTTATGTTTTTATTGTTAAATTTTAAATTTTTAAAACAAAAAATAGTTGCATGTATGTGTTTTATAAAACAAAAATAAAAACTTTAACCATTTGAAAACGTTTAATAGATTTTTTAGTTGAAAACGCTTAACAGCAAAAGAATGACCATCAAAAGATTGCCCACTTGAAACAGTAGGGCACCGCTGGAACAAACTGGCTCTGAACCAGTCCAAAAACCTTCTTCAGTACAGGTAATCGTTTGGTTGCCCGTCAAGGTGTGTCCAGAGAGACAGCTGAAAGTGGCAACACTACCAGGCATAAAGTTATCAGCGCGAAAAATGCCGTTTTGAGGATTTTTCAGTGGAGGGCAGGTGAGTACTTCACGCTTGAACACCTCAACAGCCTCAATGAACTGGTTAGACACTGACTTGGTTTGACTTGCAATAGCCTTGTTTTCCGTCGTCATGTAATCGTAGAGACACTCCGTCGATTGGTTGCATATTTCCTGCGCTTCAAGCGGCGCTGCTGATATATTTGGCAGGTTAAAGTTGGGCACAAACTCCGGTTTGTAGTAGTGTTCATACGATCGGCCAGCTGTGTAGCTGAACAACGACTCAGAAGGTTTCACCAGCCACTTGAGGCCAAAGTTGTAGTGAATCGTTTTCAGCGAGGAACTACCACTGATGATGTGACCCTCCGGATCAGTCAAATCATTGACCTGATCGCCGTCGTACACTCCTAGCAGTCCCATCGTTTTTGACATCTGTTGCTCTTTCAGCTCTGCAGTGGAAAAGATTGACAACGCCTCCGAGGAAACGTCCACCTGAAAAGTGAAGCCACAGGAAAAGGCGACTGACACGGCGCCCAAATTCTCCTGAACAGTGACCTGAACCTCGGTGAAGGCGACATCAAAGAGGAGGGGGTTTGCGCTGGTCAGCTCCATCGGCACGCCGTCTACCACAACATCAATCTTTCGAATAGGCACCTTCTCAATTTGCACCCTCGAGGAGTTGGCGCACTGCAGGACGAAGGCGGTGAAGACGGTGGCACTGCTCCCAGCAAACGGCTCCATCCTCGCCTGAGCAGCCATGAGCATGTTTTGTTCAGTTGAGTTGTTTTTCAGCAGCCAGAACTCTCCGGCGCCGTTGAAAGTGTAACCGAGGCCGTCAAAGGTAGTGATGTGCGGGTCACCTCGGCCGCCGGCCGCCCTCGGTGAGCGGTAGTTGACGCCAGTGTCTGTATAGCGGCGTCGCTTGTACAGGGCGCACAGCTCGTCCGGCTCATTGTGGCAGCAGTAGAACCAGGGGCGGACGTCGTGCATCAGGTGGAGCAGGCTGCCGAAGTAGTGCTCGCTGTCAGAGTGGTACCGGTCCACCGTGCCGCCGCCGCGAAAGTCGGTGTACAGGGCGTCGTCCTAGTTTTAAGCAGCAAGCAAAAAGCAGTCAGTAAAAAAGCGCTTGAAAACGGAAGTACAAAAGAATTTTACCTTGTAGCAGCACTGCTGGCCAACACCGCTTCTGGGGGCTGGATTTCGCGAGCGAATGCAAAAGTCCGCTCCCGGGTGAAAGGGACAGAAGTGCTGCTCGCTGAACGCTTTCTCCTCCGGACAGGAGTCGTCCGGCTTCCAGCGAGCGCTATCCGCCCGGTAGAGCGCCACCGTCGGCGGACAGGGCGGCAGTGCAGCGAACTCCCGCAAGTCAAAGTCCTCCTGGTCGGCGGCGAACCACTCCCGACAGAGCGGTTCCGCCCACTTTGACTTGGCGTACTCCGTCAGCACCTTGCCCTCGGTGATCAGACTCTCTGCAGAGAGGCTGCCCAGAGGATCTCGTTTCTTCCTTCTCGATGACGATGACGGCTCTAGCGCAAAGAGGTACATGCTGAGGTGGCTGCTCGAGAAGTGCAGATCATCTCGGTCGCCGATGTTCACGCTGAGGTGGCCGTCGTTGGGCACACCACTGGCCAGTGTGGCCATCTTCACCCACTCAGGCTGTTTGGCCGTCAGCTCCAGTACGTTCAGGTCGAGGAGAGAGCTGGTGTTACTGGAAAAAAAGTCCTTCACCTTCCAGGTGAACTCCAGTTCCAGTGAGTCGTCAGTACGCCGTCGCTCGGTGACGTTCAGCTTCTCTGAGGTGGCCAGGTTGGGCGGGAGCACGTAGAGAAAGGAAGACCACTCGCTGAGCTCGTTTTGCCAGTTTTCCACCACCAGGTCCACGCGAACGCGTCCGCCGCCGTAGAAGAAGGGCGCCAGACACTGAACTGCCTGACTGCTTTTCTCGGCGCCACCTCCGATGCCCTCTCCCGGCACTGTGATGGCGCCCTTTACCGGGTCATGAAAGCGGCAGCTCACTTTGGTAGAGCTCGTATTAGTGTTGAAGCACGGTCCGACCACCTTCACCGGCACGTGCCCATACAGGCCGACGAAACTGGGCACCAGGCGGATGGGCGCCAGTGAGGAATGGCCCTGCTGCTGCTGCTGTTCACTGCAGCCCGCCGACTGAATGTCGGCGCTGTCCACGCGGAAAATCCACTTGCCGGGAATGCCCACATTGGAGCGACTGTCCACCGTGCTAATGTCCGACTGGCATGAGCCGGGAATGGTGTAGAAAGAGTGGCCGTCGCCGGCGTCGAAACCGGCCTTTGCCGGCACGTCGCCCTGGCCGGTGAAGCAGTCGCCGCCGCTGCTTCTCGACGTGCCCGTCGTCCAGGTGATGTTGTGGTAGTTGAGAATGGCAAAGGAGCGCACGCCGTCAGTGGTGAGCACCACCTGGAAGGTGTTCCGCAGGCGGCAGCCCTCCTGGCAGCACCCGAAGAAGGCCACATTGCTCCAGGTGGCCACCAGGGCCCACTTCAGCCGCAGAGAGGACAGCTCGGGAAAGGCGGCGCCCACCTCGGCGTTGGCCTTCTCCAGGACGGCCGGCTGGAAGCTTTCCCGGTGGAAGACGTCTCCAGGTGGCTGGCCGCCCACCGACAGGTCGACGTCCGCCCAGAAGGGCGCCACCATGCTGTAGTCGCGGGGCAGCCGCTCCCCGCAGAGGGGCGTAAACTTGTCGATCACCGCGCGGAAGGAGAGCACGCCGTTGATGTTCACCCAGAGGGCGTCGTGGAGGGAGTTGAAGAAGGGAAAGGCAATCGCCAGCCGCTGCATCTCGCTGCTGCCGTCGTCGGTGGTGCCGTCGCGCCGCTCGCCGGCCACCATCGAGACGTCGCCCGTTTCCGCCGTTCCATAGGGGAAAAAGTCGCTCAACGGGACGCTGGCTGATGAGAGAGAGAAGATGCAAAAAGAGCAGATGAAAAGAAGAAGGAGAAAGGTGTAAGTACACTTGGTGGACGGTAGTTGCAGGTGAACCATTTTGTTTGCTTTGCAGGGTTCGGCCGACAAACTAAAGGCTTCACCAGACTTCACTACAGAGAGCGAAACAATGAGTACAACTATTCAGACAAACTGATTATACTTAAGCGAGCTAAACGTCAAAAGTTTATCACCAGCTAGACATCTTCTTACCATCTGAGCTGCAATCATGCTAGCTAGCACATTTAATCGACTGTAAAGAAAGCTGGCTTGCTGGCTGACATGTTCAGACGGATGAGAGGGAGAGTGAGAAGGAGAGAACAAGACGCTATTTTAATATACACCATATACACAAATACACGCACATCCTTTTAGACATGTCGGCAAACATACACACACACTCACAAACACACAGACTGATTTTCAGATTGGGTTGGTATGATTCACCTCAGGGTCACAGTCACAGCAGTTTAGGTAGAAACGAACAAATGCAAAGCCAGACTAAAGACGAGATGATAAGAAAGAGAAAAAGAAAGAGAGAGAGAGTAAAAAAGAGGAAATGTACGGTTGCTGTACCAGATGTGCTGATTCGGATGCTTGCTTGTTGGCGTTGTTGTCAAGTGTGCAAAGAAACGAAATCAAAGTGCATGTGTGGGAGAGGGAAAGAAGAGAAAATGAGAACAAATCAACAACTGTTTTGCTGATTGCAATGCGGTGATGCCAAGAAAAACAACACACTACGAGGCAGTCTGTGACGGTAATGTTGAGGCAACAGAGTTTAATCAGAGTGAACAACAAAAAAAATGGTAATCTGATCTCGAATAACAACACACTTGCTTACTTGTTGGCATTTAATATCTGCAGTTAGTTGCTAAGTGCCAGGTCTGAAACCCGGGTAAAATCTAACTAAATAAAGTTTTTAGAATGAAAGTATCAAAGAAAACAATTAAAAATAATCAGTATTTAACTTATAAAATAAATTAGTAAACTAATTTTGAAAATAGCTATTTTTAAACAAATTTCGCTTTTGTGGTAAAAAATTTCTTTTTTTAAATGAGTTTAAAAAACAACTATACAGTTTTGTGTATTTTTTGTGAAAGTGAAGGTAACTCAAAGTGCATTTTTAAACAAAAAATTGCTAAAGTTTTTTCAAAAATTTTTCATTGGGTTGCCATCTAGTGTCGTTTAACAAGGGCACTGTTCAAACAAAAAAAAGAAAAGGCAAGAGCCAAGCCTTGGCAAGGGCCCACATGTTCTATTGTCCAGCCTAGTCTGCCACTGGGCACGCTGCTGTGTTTCTTTTGTGATTCTCTTGTGCCTCACTTCTCTTTCAGCAACTGACCACGATTGACACGACTTGCCAACCCTTCCTTCACCCACTTTCATCAACTATCTTTGCTTTAAACTTTGTAAATTTTGAAGATGGATATAATTCATCAGTTGAGAGAACATCTTTCTCTGGAGTTGTGGATAGAGTTTCAAGTACAGAAAAACATTGCGAAGAAACAAGTCAAGAAAGAAATGAACAAAATGATCGACGACGCTTTCAAAAACATGTCGTCTAATTTTGAAGCAAATTTCCAGGACGTTGTCACTAGATCCCTGAACAAACTGACTTCTAGCGGTTTGTCTCATGACGAGGATGTTGACAATTTGCCTGATAATGAGCAGGTAAACGCTAAAGCTAATGATGCTACTGCAGTTGTGACTGAAAATAATACCATTGTTGACAAAAACACTGAAGCTGCTTCGCAAGCAGAAAAAAAGCCGTAATGGTGAAAATTGCGAGATCATTGACTTAGACAAAGATAAATGAAATCAAAATAACAATCTCAATAATAAAATTTTTGAAAAAATTTGTTATTTTGGTTTTGATAAAATAAACAAATCAATAAAAATTTAAAAAAACTTTTTTTATTTAAAATTACTTTATTTGTCAAAACGTATGCCAAAACAGGTTTAAACTATGATGCAATTACCAGTCAATAGTTTGGTAGTACATTTGCCAAAAATAAGCAACACTATCTTCTATGCATCAAGGCCATTCAACAAAGTGCTGATATAAAAACGATTAAAAGTTATGAGCTGTTTAGTTTTGTTTTCAATGTTAAAACATTTTAAATAGTTGTGAAAAATGACATGTTTTAGTTTATTATTAGATTGGAAAGTATTACTTACAGTAGTGTTACTGTTGTTATTTGCTTTTTATTGGTAAGTTTTTTTAGCAATAAAGTTCTTTTTAAGCTTATTTAAAGAAATAGGAAAATATCTCGACAATTTAACTTTTGGAAGAATCTTGGCGTGCCCGGACCACCACCAGTTTTTCTTTTTGGCAATGCTTTTGAAGTGTTTCAGCAGAACCGCTCATACACCGATTCAGTTTGGGTAAAAAAGTATGGCCGCTTTATTGGCTACTACCAGGGCACTAGGCCAACACTGCTAGTGACGGACGCAGAACTCATCAAAAAAATACTCGTCAAAGACTTTAAACATTTTATGAATAGGCAAAAGCTAAACTTTTACCATGAAATGTGGAATGAAAACATGTTCAACGCATTTGACGAAAAGTGGAAGAAAATTAGGTACAGTAATTTTGTCTTGCTTTATTTTACCGTTTTAATTAATTTAATTAATGTTTTAGGAGTGTTACATCGCCCGCTTTTACTACAGGAAAACTGCGAGCAATGCACCCTCTAATGACCAAATGCATTGACAAATTGGAACTCTACTTTGATAGTCTTTTAATTGGGAACTCATTTGTGACTATAAATGACTTTAAGGATGCCATCTCCGGGTTTACAGTCGATGTCATCGCCTCAACTTCTTTTGCAACTGACATTGATTCAAACGGAAAAGTTGAATCTCCTTTTGTGCAAAACGGCAAAAAACTGTTTGACATTAATCGACTTCGAGCATTAGTTTGTTTTGTTTTTCCCAAATTCCTTATTCAACTGCTCAACGTTAAAACGTTTTTCCCACCGACACCGTTTAACTTTTTCATTAATCTTTCTCAAGAAATTGTCAAACAACGGAAAAGAGGTGAAGTTAAACGTAATGATTTCGTTCAACTTCTCTTGGATTCTGCCATCGACGAGAGTCAACTAGCCAATTTGGACTACAATAAACTGACAATGGGTAAAGCTTTAAAACAAGTATTTATTACAATTTAATTTGAGTTTTGTTAGGCGATTCACATTCACCTGAAGAGTCAAAACTTTCTACACCTTTGTCTAAAACTTTAAATGACACAGAAATTATTGCACAATGCTTTTTATTCTTTGTTGCTGGATTTGATACAACAGCAACTTCTATTGTAAATTTACTTTATATTCTTGCCAAAAACCCGACAGTTCAAGAAAAACTCTATCAAGAAATCATTACCAACACAGCAAACATCAGCGACAATCACTCTACTGAATATTATGACAAAGTTGTTAATGATTTGCCGTATTTAGAAGCTACCATCAAGGAAACATTACGAATGTATCCTCCGTTTACTGTGCTTTTTCGCCGTGTCGGAACTGACGGATACAAGTTGAACGGAGTTCTCTTACCAAAAGACATGTTGGTAGAAGTGTCAAACTGGGTGAGTTCATAAAAACAGTTTTCATGTTTTACTTACAAAAACATTTTTATACTTGTTTAGGTTGTTCATTATGACCCCGAGTATTTCCCAGAACCATTAAAATTTGATCCAGACCGTTTTTTGCCAGAAAACAAGCATCTTATTGTTCCGTATTCCTATTTGCCTTTCGGAGATGGTCCCAGGAATTGTACAAAAAATTTGACTTGTTATTTTTCTTAATATACAACAAAGTAATTTAATCTGTTTTATTTTTTTGCAGGCGTGGGCATGAGATTTGCCATTCAAGAAATGAAACTGATGACAGCTCGAGTTTTAACTAAATACTGTTTTGAAAAAGCAAATGAAACGCCTGAAGAGTTAACTTTTCAAAAAGGATCACCTTTATTGTCACCTAAAACGTTTCCTTTACAAATCCGCAAACGTTAATAAAACTTTATGTCAATTAAGGTGATTTTTAAAATTTAAATGCTGTCAAATTTTGTTAAGCACAACTTAAAAAGCTTTTGAATTTATTGGAACTCATAAAATAATTTATTTTTGTTTTGAATTAATCTAGTTTACTGTAAAAACTGTCTGGGTGTATTAGAGAAGGGAAAAGCAAAAACGAATGACTCGTTTTGTTAAGAATGGTACAACTCATTTTGTGTACGGCTGAACAAACAAAGCCTAGGCAGGCAATTGCCTCCGGCCGAGTGTGCCTGATGGAAAAGGCTGCGCCGCTTTTGGGTCGATATCTAATTTAAATTTTTCTGATTTAAGCAGTCTGGCACAATGGGGTGTTTTCGGCGAGAATGGTGTGCTTTGTGTGTGTGCGTTTTTGTAAACACAAACCTTTATGTGAGTGTGTGTGTGTGTGAAAGGGAACGTTCAATCGTGTCTCGACACATATAGTGTACGACAGCCGAGATGATTGCTTTTCTCAGCGCTTTGAGCGTTCACTGAACTGCGCTAGACTCGTAACTTGGTTTTTTGTAACAAGGCCTGCCCGGGTGAGATGGTGCTAAACAAACAGTCGGCCCTGATCTGGGCTCGGATGCAGCCCCTGCAAACAAAAGTCGTCACAGCCGTTTCTGACATAGAAACTCACTAGCCAGAGCAAGCCACGAGCACTGCTTTGATAATGCCCTTTTACACTGCGGGCAACGTTTCGCCAAGTTGTAGGAAAGAAGCAAATTTACACTGCCAAAAGTAACCTCGAAAGCTCAGTAGAGTTTGCATCTGCGTCATTGGAACAAGTGTTTTATGTTTGTGCCTACTGGGTGTGTACAAGAAGGGTCGGTTAGGTTTCCCACTAGGATGGGCAATGTACAGTGTTTAACTTTGTTTGAGATGTCCGGGGAATATCATTTAGACGATGTTTGTGTGGTAAAATGACAAGCAACTTTAAATAATTAGTTCTGCAAACCACTCAAGCAAGTGGTTCTCTGCGTTCGCATTTCTGCTTCCGTTGACAAATCGCCCTAATGCATCACTAGTTTCTCTTTTGTCTGGAACAATGACAGCCACTAGTCAACACAATTCTAAAGTGGGGAAAACGGAACAAGGGAAGACGGTCTATTTGGTCAATGTTTGGTTTTGTTTTTGTTTTATTTTATATCTTAAATCTTTTCTTTGCTGTTGATTCTATGTGTCTATTAGAGATTTAAAATGTTGATTTTACATTTTAGTTTGTTTTTTACTTGAAGTGTAGAGTTATAAAAATGTCAGGTTAATCAGAGTATAGTAAAATCACTTAATCTGTTTGTGGTCAGGTAAAAAAGAAGGAAATTAAAAACAAGTTTTTAATTAAAAAACATGTTAGTCAAAGTTATTTACAACTCATTTAGTTTATTTGAAATAGGAAAAATAAAACCATTATATAGCATGCAAAAACCTGTAATATTAAAAAATTACTCTTTCATACCAGTTTGAAAATAAAACCCCTAAAGTATATATTAGAAAAAAATAAAGGAACATTTTTTGACTAAACAGCAGAGCTGGACGGGCGGATGTCACTCGACTGGAAACTTCAATGGTAACTGAAGCGTACAAACCGAGCTCGTCGCTTTTTGGATGAGGAACACATTGAAGAAGTGTATAGCACACTAGTCAGTTCGAGCCGTTTTTCGACCTAGCATGCCTTCATCCTCTTTCCGTCTACCCGATGCATTGTGGTGACTAGTAGTGACTGTTCCATGCTTGAGACGGGAAAAACAGCCAAGTATTGTAGGGGGAATCACTGCCCATCATGGCCAAACGCCATTTGTAAGACTGCCGTTGCAGACCCATTAGCTGACGACACTTGTCACATTACCATTTCAGAATTGTCCAAGTTTCAAGGACGCAGCACTCGTCTAGACATTCCACACGAGCACAGAATGACTTTAACTGACTTGCTGAATTGATCCAAAATTGTGGCTTTATTGTTAACATCAACCAACATTCTACAATTCCTACTTCATTTCCAACAATCAGTTGCTAACAGCAACGTCATTGAAGACTCTTCGTTTTGCAAAAAAACAGCTCCATCGTCATTTTAAAAACTTTCATTTTATCAGTTATTTAATTTTGGATTTTCGACTGAACGCTGCAACATCATCACCGCAGATTGGCGACTACAACAACTTAACGGTAAAAAATAATTTTGCTTTGTTTGTAGTTGTCATTTAAATACCCTGTCAAATGAAAGCAGTTTTGTAAAACTTAGAAGTTTTAGAAACAACTATTTAATACTTTAACTCTATAAAAAAAATTGAAAAAGTTAATTAAATAGAAAAGTTCTTTTATTAAGGTTTTTACCGTTTTTGTTCCATGACCACTGATCATTGGTTTGCGTGAAACGTTGAAAAAATGCAAAGAATTGTTATTATTCAAATCATTTGATTTATGAACAGGCACAAGTGCTCAAAGCGCTTTTATTTACATTTTTTTGCCGTTGCCAACACATAGGCAGTCTTAACTGCGCATGTTTTTAAAGTTGTTTTAAATGAGAAGCCTTTTGTTTTACTGAACACGAGCACTGTATTGTGCAGTGAAAAATAGCGCCACTGACAAGGGGACATCACCTTAGAGGAAATTCAAAAAAATCTGAAAAAATATACATTAAATAGGTAAAATCGAGTAAAAAATTCCTGC
>JAALOO010002008.1_pt1 | contig 12199 bp, 9 predicted proteins | sample 7257641 | NCBI WGS metagenome assembly JAALOO01 (sample SAMN14085613, study PRJNA598686) | mite metagenome | biome: ENVO:01001000; feature: ENVO:01001002; material: ENVO:01001226; isolation source: single female mite from University of Michigan culture on fish food culture... ... | reverse complement strand
CTGCTTCTCTTCCTGTTCAATCTTCATGTCACGTTCGTAACCTTCTAAATTTTCAGCATTAACACCTTTAGGTGATTTCCAAAGCTTCTTTTTGTAGGTATCAAGCTTATCCTCCAATGAACCCGCATTATCCGTTTGAAGACTATCTCCTGCTGCATATTGCGCTTGTTGCAACATCCCTGGTGATGATTCTCGAACAATTTTGCTTGCAAATTTGCGTTGTACAAATAAATCATCCATTGTCATATCGTATAGACCTCGATCAGGATCAGAGATATCAACCTTCACTAAAGCGTAACGCAACTGCGGAAAATATAACCAGAAGGCAGGAGATGACCCTATTGACTCCGCTAGTTCTGCTGAGGTAGTGATATCCATCAGTGGTGCAACCCCTATGATACGTGTTTCCAAACGACCTCGTTGTTTATCAAAGAAAATATCTTCCTTAATTCTGAATTTCGTAACCTTTTCTGGGTTGAATTCATTCAATGCCATCCGAGAGTCAATCTGATTACCTTCATCATCGAATATAGGTATCAATACAGAATCGGCAAACCGCGCCATCCCTTGCGTTGCTGAAAGTTTACCTTTAAAAGAATCATCCTCCGGATCGTAAGGGGTTAGCTTACCTTCCTGAATCGCTTTCATTATTACTTCCATCAATGAATTGCCAGGAATTGCATAAATATAATTTCGTTCATCCTTCAAATCAATATCACGCCACACGCGCTTATAAAAACGTATATTTTTTAAGTTAACCTCAGGGTAAGCAAAGGGAACTGCGTCATCTAGGTTACTAACTTGATAAAAACCATCTGTCGTAGGAATAGTATCTATTAACATTTCACCACTAGGCATACTATCGGCATTGATCTGACTTAACTCCTGTGAAATCGCGGTAGTATCTGAATTCGTTTGATATACTTCCTGTGCTAACCCTGTGGTATCTGGTATTGTATCAATACTTTGGGCCATAATTGGAAGAGTTCCAAAAGTCATAGCCATTACCATCATCCAATTTTTCATTTTTAATATCTTTAATTCTTTAACAAATTAATTCCTAATATTTACGTGTTTTACTCTGCGTTGTCGGCAGTTCAAAAGCGGACATTACACAACGGAATCCTATGTAGGAATGTGGTTCGTAATCCACCGAATAGTTTCTAGTTTCACTATTCAACTGCTCACCGTTATCTTTCCAAGAGCCGCCACGTACCACTTTACGTTTTAAGGCATCCGCATCGCCTTCATCCGCATCATATAACAATACAGGATTTAAATCATTAACAAATGCAACTGCCGAAGGGCTATACGCATCAAGTGTCCATTCAGAGACATTCCCGGCCATATTGTATAAGCCAAATTTATTAGGAGTATAGGATTTTACGGGTAAGGTAAAAGTTGCCCCATCTCGAGAATATGTACCCTCACCTTGTTTAAAGTTAACTGCTAATTTTTCCTTTCCTTCCTCGCCATCAACGGTATATTTAGTACTAGCCACGGTATCCCTAGGATCTAATTTTCCTTCAGCAGCGTATTGCCACTGCGCCTCAGTCGGCAGGCTAAACGTTAATTGGTATCCACTCAAGTAAGAATTTTTCATCAGGTTAGCCATCATTTCTTTCCCTCTCCAATCTGCATAGGCTCTAGCTTGCAACCAAGAGACGCCTATTACAGGATAATAATCGAAGGATTGATGTATAAAATAATTAGCATCTAATGATGTTAACTGGGCATTCGGAAAATCTTTCGACCAGATATCCTCTGCAGGAATTACAGATACGGTATCTGTGACGTATTCCTTTTTAAGGTTACCCTTCGTCTTTAAGTACGAATAGCGGTACTTAATAGCGTCTGCATTTAAAGAGCGATTCGCTCCTTTCATATCTAGCATTGGTGCAATCCGCTCAGCGATCGAAGGATCAGAACTTCTCCAAATAGGTGAAATTTTCTTGACCTTTTTCCAATCTATCCGGCGCCCTTCTCCATCTTCACTCGCAACGTCAAGAAAGTACTGATCGTCATTTAAATAGTCAGTAACAGCGACAGAGTCTGCTACCCAATTTACAAATGCGCGATATTGTTTGTTTGTAACTTCTGTTTCGTCAATAAAAAAGGCACTTAAACTAATGTTTTTCCCAACATTTCCACTGTCCAGAGAGCCCTTAAATAATATTGTTCCTGATGGTACATACACCATTCCCGGAGGCGCAGGTAATTTTCCTCCTTTGAATGCAGACACTTTCGGCGCATTATACATATTACTTGACGTATTACATCCTGCTAAACCAGCTAGTACTGCTACACAGGCCGCTACACATATCCGATTTCGAAATATTCCTTTCATCTTTCGCGTATATTTTTTGATTTTAAATTAGATTCCGGACTGTTTGATTTTAGTTTCTGTTAAATAAAGCATATTTAACCCCTAAAGAAACATAACCGTAATGATCTTTTTTACTATTAATAACACCGTCTAGATTGTCATTTGTAGTAATGGTATGTTGATAGTTTAAATTGATTGCCCATTGTGGACCATATAGTGTTCTTCCAAAAGGAACATCTACTCCGACATTGATTGGAACAACAAAATGAAAGCCATCCAAATCATCAGAAAGCTCCTCGACAGAGGCCGCATAGCTTGGCGAGATCGAATTAGTAATTGAATTTTTCATTAATCCAGCACCCGCACCAAGATAAATATTGGAAACTATCTTGGTTAACGTACTTGCTTTAAGATTATGATAACTATGATTATCCCCCGTGTCCATAAACTGTCCTACCCTTACTTTGGCATTTAAGTTAAATGCTAAATAATCATTTTTAAAATCACTTTCATATCCGTATCCACTTAGTTTTCCTTTTTCTGCATGTATACCAACGGAAGTAAAAGGAGTTATTAATCCGTCCACATCGATATGTCCAGCGAAATTAGCTTCTACGTTTGCTAAATCTGTGAGGTTAAAGGTTGTACCGGCTCCAACGCCAACACTAACGGGTCTAGAGAACTGTGCTTGCGCTGATTTAAATCCACAGATTGCAAATAATAGTAGAGAAAAAATAGTTTTTTTCATTTTTTAAGATTCTTGATAGCAATACATAAATATAATAATGCCTACATTGGTAACAAGAACCTTACCAAAGTATCTCGCAGCGGATGCTTTATTATTCAATTCCCGAATGATCACGTGCTGGCAGCTGTTACGATCGCGTTTGTATTGGACTATAAGAATAACACGATCTACTCCTTCTAATCTTCTTAGATCGTATCATTTTCAATTTTTGTATCTTTGTAAAAAAATAAGAAGATGTCAGTAAAAATCGGCGAAAACATAGACTTAGGAGACTTTCCATTATTGTTAGCTCCAATGGAAGATGTAAGCGACCCTCCATTTCGTTTTGTTTGTAAACAAAATGGTGTCGACATGATGTATACTGAATTTATATCCTCAGAAGGATTAATCCGTGACGCGGCCAAATCCAGACAAAAACTTGATATTTTTGAATATGAACGTCCAATCGGTATACAAATTTTTGGTTCAGATATCGAAAGCATGCGTCAGTCCGCAGAGATCTGTTCCGCTGCACAGCCTGACTTAATAGATATTAATTACGGGTGTCCAGTGAAAAACGTTGCTTGCCGGGGCGCTGGAGCAAGCCTGCTTCAAGATATTGATAAGATGGTGGCAATGACAAAAGCAGTTGTAGAAGCTACCGATCTCCCTGTTACTGTAAAGACTCGTTTAGGATGGGATGACAGTACAAAAAATGTTTACGAGGTTGCTGAGCGTCTACAGGATATAGGTATTAAAGCGCTCTCAATCCATGGACGTACCCGCGCTCAGATGTATAAAGGACAAGCAGATTGGACAATGATTCGCGAGATTAAACGTAACCCACGAATACAGATCCCAATCTTCGGAAACGGAGACGTCGATTCTTTGGAAAAAGCGGTCGCCTGGAGGCAAGAGTATGAGGTTGATGGCATAATGATTGGTCGGGCGTCCATTGGTTATCCATGGATTTTTCGTGAAATAAAACATTTCTTCAATACAGGAGAACGGCTGGCTGGACCTACCATCACAGAACGTGTGGATGTATGCAAGACCCACCTTCTCAAATCTATCGAATGGAAAGGAGACAAAACAGGCATCTTCGAAATGCGTCGTCATTATGCAAATTACTTCAAAGGTATACCGAATTTCAAAGAATATAGAACCCAGCTTGTACGTTTAAATACCTATCAAGAAATATTGGATGTATTACATGAAATTCAAGATAAATTTGCCGAGGAAATCTACTCGTATTAATAGAATTAAATTATTTCCCTCTAGAAATTACAACCTTACGAAGAAATTTTCGTTCTTGAAATAAGATAAAGAAAACGTACCCAAGTAATAACATATTACCAGACCAGAAATTGCGTTCAAATACGAGGTAATTAATAGCTACAATTCCGCTACCTATTAACATATGCATTCCAATCTTACCTATCTTATAGGGTATTGGATAATAACGTTGGCCCCAAAAATAGGATAGCCCCACCATCGAGATATATGCGACGCTTGTAACTACTATTGCACCCACGTAACTCATTGAGGGGATTAACAAATAACATAAAAAGATCGTAATTACGGCGCCAACTCCGGAAATGAATAATCCATATTTAGTTTGATCCGAGAGTTTATACCAAATCGAAAGGTTCATATAAATCCCGAGCAAAACATAGTTAAATAAAATAATCGGAATGTAATTTAGACCGGACCAATACTTTTGCGATTCAATGGCATCTGCTCCTTTGATAAAGTATTTTAACCACTCAATATTCATAGAGAGGCCAACCATGACCAGCATCATCGCAATAACAAAATACTCCATGATCATGGAATATACCATTCGGGCATTGCCTTTTTTCGCATAGGAAAAAAAGAAGGGTTCGGCTCCTAATCGAAAGGCTTGGACAAAAATACTTAGGAATACAGCGATCTTCGCTATAGCGCCATAGATCCCCAGGTCACGCTCCCCGATATCATCAGGCAAAAGTGTTGGCATTAATATTTTATCCAAATGTTCATTGATTATGAATGATACATTGGCGACAAAAACTGGAAAACTGTAAGCAAACATCTTCTCCAATAATCTCTTGTCGATCTGAAAAGAAAATGATCGCATTTCCGGAATCAACATCAGCAGCGTCACAAAACTAGCAATCAGATTGGACAAGAAAACATAGCCAAGCCAGTTGGGTTTAAACCAAGAAAATGACGGTTGTGATTCAGGAAAAATAGTGAGAATCCAGGGCACAACGACCAAAAACAACATATTAAAGCCCACAAAAAGTAGGATATTTACGGTCTTTAAGATGGCATAGCGTATAGGCCTATTTTGCGAACGTAGCTTGGCAAATGGCACCACAGCCAACGCGTCAACAGCCAGTGTAAGTCCCACACATAAAACATATACTTTATAATCTGAAACAGACTGTATGCCTTGTCTGGCAAACCAAGCCGCAATTGGGTCCAAGAAAATGAAAAGGCTTACCAGTAGAATACAACTAGTAAAAATAGTGACTATAAAAGTATGGTTAAATACTTTTGATCGATCTTCTGACTCTACTTTTTGAAGATACCTAAAATAGGTCGTCTCCATCCCAAACGCTAAAAAAGCATTGATTAAGGCTGCCCAAGAATATAAGTTTGTAAAAACACCATAGATTGTCGTGTCAAACTTCCTAATGAAAAGTGGCGTCAGGATAAAATTCAGTAGCCGTGAGACTATTGTAGATAACCCATAAATAGCAGTATCATTCAGAAATCGCTTAACTACAGACACGGTTGATATATTATTTTTTCTTTCTTAGGATTTCAAAGTTCTGAAAACCCTGAAAGGCTCCTTCGGTTTGATCAACAGAATCTACCTCCGCTCGATCTGGCCCTTCATGACAAAATTCCAAAAAAGATTCTAAAGCAAATTCATCGCCTTCGGCTTCAATATAAACGCTGCCATCGTTATTATTTCTCACAAAGCCTTTCACACCAAGCTGATCGGCCACCGCTTTGCATGTAGCGCGAAAATAAACACCTTGAACCTTTCCGGTCACTTTTATATTGTGATGTATCATCGAAAGCAAATGTAAAAAGAATAATCGAACAAACTAGACGATCCGTCTCAAAGTAACTCGGTCTGTCAGTCGAAGGTTGTTCATTCCCTCTAACAGGACTAATCCCGGTTTTTTTCCAACTTCGATTGATCCGATAATATCTTCTAAACCTAAAGCTTGCGCACCATTAATCGTTGCCCATTGCAAGACTTGCAAAAAATCCAGGTGATCAAAATTCGTTAGGAGAACTTTAAGCTCACTTAGTACATCAAGATTATCATTGGAGGCTAAGCTATCTGTTCCAACTAGCATACGGTCGTTTGCAGGAATAAAGTTGAGTAGCTTGGGCAGTTTATCTTCGATATATAAGTTTGCTTTAGGGCACATACAATAATATACATCTCGCCCCTGTCGATTTATAAAATCGAGGTCTTTAAGCGATGTATAGGTATCATGAACTAAAATAATTTTGTTGTTCTTTGGCAAATGAGGCAAGTACGATTGAATAGAATTTCGCGCCTGCGCTTTAAAGGCTGAAGCATCAAGTCCCATTTCAGTATAAAACGCTAAAAAAGCTCCTTCGCGATAACGGAAAAGTTTATTTTCCTCCTCACTTTCTTGATTATGAATACTTAAAATATTATCCTCTTGGATTGCATGACGAAAAGCTTTAAAAAGATCTTTCGAACAAGAATAAGGAGCATGAGGTGTGATGGACGTATGCTCAGGATCGAAATAGAATTCATCATCACGCGCTAAATCGATCCGGTCCTGAATATCTTCTTTACGTATTGCCATCACTTCGACAAACGTATGATAGTGTATAGGACTCCGCGCTTTAACATCAGCAGATAATCTCGTATTAACATGATCTCCCACCGCCTGTATACCATTGGCAAACATCATTTTATCCGCTCGCTCGATTTCTGAGAGAATGGTCTTTTGAGATACTCCTTTGGATCTCATCACTTGTGTCAAGAATTTCGGCAAACCTCCTCCACGCTCAATCTTGCCCAACATATGGGACAACTCGATATGACAATGTGCATTGACGAAGCCGGGAATCAAAACACCATCGTAAAATTCTAATTTCGCATTCTGTACGGCTGGATCATTGTCTTCATATAATCCGGCAATTGTCCCAGATTCCTCAATAGCCACAACACCGCGCTTTATAAAATTACCGGTGACCGGAACGACAATATTAGCGGATATATACCTCATTTTTATATACTATAACTTATTTTTTTTGAATTACTGCGTACGATATCAAAAATGAAGCCACGATAATGGATTCAATGAATTATAAAAAAAATATAATGATTATACATTTTATTAATCATAATTCTATTAATTACACAACCTGGAGGTACATCTTTAATTTTAAAGAAAATTAAAGATGGTTTGCCAAATGATTTTAATTACCTAACTTTGCGCTCATCAATAGGGGTGCCTTGTTTTTCGTAACACGAATAAAGGCTGAGAATATACCCAGCTCCACTGCAAAGTAGAGCGCACCTGATCCAGATAATGCTGGCGTAGGGAAGGTTAGTTAAATTACAGAAGCTGGTACGAACCCCTTAGTACCGGTAAGTTTAACAGAAGTATTTTCAATTTATGTTTAAGTATTACATCATGACACTTTGCTTAGCACTAGTAAACATGATAACCTTTGCGCAACAACTCCAGGTGACCGTTCGTTCGGACGAAGGAAAGCCATTACAGGGAGCAACTGTAGAATTACAAAATCAAACTAAAGCAACCAACGCGCACGGTCAGGTGGTGTTCGAGAAAAGCAGCGATGCATCAGGATTAATAAGCGTGCGCTTTGTTGGCTACGCCAGTTACAAAAAGCAGTTAAACTTAAATCAGCTTTCAACGATCGAAATCGAACTGCAACCTGAAAGCCATCATACCGGAGAGGTATACGTGCTAGCTACCCGTGTTGCCGATAATGCTGCAAGTACCTATAAAAATATTACCAAGGAAGAAATTCAAAAAAATAATCTTGGACAGGATTTACCTTACCTCCTCGATCAGACGCCCTCGGTGGTGGTAGGTTCTGATGCAGGAGCCGGAGTTGGATATACAAACATAACGGTACGAGGATCAAATAACCAGAGAATTAATGTCACATTAAACGGTATTCCGCTGAACGACGCAGAGAGTATGGGATCATTCTTTGTAAATTTACCTGATTTCGCATCGAGCACCCAAAGCATACAGATACAGCGAGGAATTGGAACCTCTACAAATGGTGCTGGCGCATTTGGAGCTTCCTTAAATATCCAGTCTGAGGAGATTGACAGTTTACCAACGGCCGAATTAAATAATACTTTTGGCTCCTACAACACGTGGAAAAACACTGTTAAGGTAGGTTCGGGACTTATAAACAATAAATTTGCCGTAAATGCTCGTCTTTCCAGAATTAGCTCAGACGGCTATATTGACCGTGCAATCTCAGATCTAAAATCATTTTATTTTGATGCCGGATATTATGGTCACAAGCATCAACTAAAAGCAACGATTTTCTCGGGGAAAGAAAAAACCTACCAAGCTTGGGACGGTGTTCCAGAAGAAATGCTCGAAACCAATCGTCGATATAACGGTTTTGAATATGAAAATCAAACAGACAATTATACACAGACACACCACCATTTACATTACAGCTATTTTGCTTCGCAGAAGACGGTCTTCAACGCCGCGCTCCACTACACACGAGGGGCAGGATACTATGAAGAATTTAAAGATGCGCAAGATTTTAGTTCATATGGTTTAAAACCAATCGTTAATGGTGACACAACCATATCAACAACCGATCTAATCAGAAGACGCTGGTTAGACAACCATTTCTACGGAACCGTATTTTCCTTAAACCATACGTTCAACTCGCGTCATAACCTTATCATAGGGGGTGCGGCCAACCAATACCGCGGTGATCATTATGGTGAAATAATTTGGGCACAATACGCCTCTAACAGTAAAATTGGTGACAAATATTACTTCAACGATGCCGAAAAAAATGATGCAAATATTTATGGTAAATGGAGCGGTAATTTTGGAAAACTACGTCTTTTTACTGATTTACAATATCGATTTGTAGACTATACTTTCCAAGGCTACAACCACAATAAAGAGTTGACAGATGTCAATATAAAACATCATTTCTTCAACCCAAAAATAGGATCTACTTTGATTCTCTCACCGCGTTCTAATCTCTACCTTTCTTATGCGTTTGCAAACAAAGAACCTGTACGTGATGATTACGTGGAATCTACGGCAAATGCACGCCCTAAAGCTGAGAAAATGCACGATATTGAAGCAGGATATCGCTGGCAAACAGAAAACATCCAATTGGGAACAAACCTCTACGGTATGTTCTATAAGGATCAGTTGATATTGACCGGAGAAATTAATGATGTTGGTGGATCTATTCGAGAAAATGTACCTACAAGTTATCGAATAGGTTTTGAATTCGATGGTTCATGGCGAATATCCTCTAAACTTTCCTGGAAAGCAACTGCAGGAATTAGCGACAACAAAATTAAAGACTACCGCGAATACCTTACCGTAATGGATGAGAATTGGAAAGAAACTGGCGATCCCCAAATAGTAAAAGAATATGGCTCAACAAACATATCCTTCTCCCCGTCAGTTGTTTTATCAAATGAATTTTCTTATGCTCCAATCGAACCGTTTGAAGTAAGTTTGTCAAGCAAATATGTCTCACGTCAATATTTGGATAACACCGCTCAGAAAGAGCGAAGCGTGGATCCATTTTTCGTTAACAATATACGTCTTCGATACCGTTTCACAATTTTAGGTCTTAAGAATATCGATGCCAACCTAGCTATAAATAACATCCTTAACGAAAAGTATGAGGCCAACGGCTATACTTATGGAGGTATAACACCAAGTGGCGAACGGCTTTACGGTAACGCATATTACCCTCAAGCAGGAACCAATTTCCTATTAGGCCTTAACATTCAATTTTAAAAAGCTTACACGCCCCTAAATGCCCAATGTTCGCAATCTCGTCATTGGGCATCTATAAAATTCTATCCAATAGGTGTTTTTTAAATCACATCCCTTCATAATCACATATAATTCTATTATTTTGCAGCATGAGAGCAGTAATTCAGCGTGTAAGCCACGCCTCATGTACCGTCGAGGGACAATGCACAGGAAAAATTAATCAAGGACTATTAGTCTTCCTGGGTATTGAAGACCGCGATGATAATTCCGAAATCACCTGGCTTGCAAACAAAATAGTTGGTCTGCGGATATTTCCTGACGAATTCGGGTTAATGAATAAGTCAATTACAGATTTAAACGGCGAAATTCTACTCATCTCACAATTCACTCTTTTTGCGCAGACAAAAAAAGGTAACCGCCCATCCTTCATCCGTGCTGCAAAGCCTGAATTCGCGAAAAAGCAGTATCAAACGATGGCCGACACACTTAATAAGCTACTTGAAAAAAGTGTGCAGCTAGGTGTTTTTGGGGCGGATATGAAAATCGCTTTGCAAAACGACGGACCAGTAACAATTATCATGGATAGTAAAGACAGAGACAATTTTTAAAATTACCAATATGACTATTAAACAAGCGCAGATACTCATCGATAAATGGATTAATACTACGGGCATCCGTTACTTCAATGAACTAACTAATACCGCGATACTCATGGAAGAAGTTGGCGAAGTAGCACGAATTATGGCTAGGAAATATGGGGAACAATCTTTCAAGAAATCTGATGAACAAGTCGATCTGGCCGACGAAATGGCGGATGTCCTATTTGTTTTAATGTGCCTGGCAAATCAAACTGGAATAGATTTAACGGACGCTTTAGAAAAAAACTTAGAAAAGAAAACGATTCGCGATACCGATCGACATAAAAATAATGAAAAGCTAAAGTAAGTAATTTAATTTCCATACAGCTCAACCGAAACAAAGCTTCCAAGGAAATTACTTATTAGATTTTTCTCTTCTCAGTCCCCATAGAGAAAAATCTATTTAAAAGATAGTCCAATCTTGTACCGCAACAACTCCTAATGACATAATTTATTGTTAACATATTTTATCTAATAGTTAACATATTATGCAAATAAGTAGGTCTTTTTATTATAAAAGAGATCAAAATTTAAAAATAAGATCGGCAATAAGCGTGTTTTTTATTTTTAACAAAACCGTCGTTAAGCCCACAAAGCGAGGTATTTCAAATATACAATTACAATTTTTTTTCATTTAATAGAGAATAACAACATCAGATACTACCCCTTTACTCATAAGCATTTCGCTGTTTAGCATTATTCAATTTGTTATCTATATTTATGGTAATTATCAGGGGTGAAAAATTCAAAAACTTCACACACCTAATTATTAACAGCTTACTAACACTACAAAAAAACACCCTATAGGTAAATTGTAGATTTCAATTCACTTAACTAACAACTTTTATGAAACAAAAGCTACTCTGTACTCTTTTGCTATGTATCCTCTTTATTGGGGGGACGTTCGCACAAAATCGAGTCGTAAAAGGACGGGTCACCGATCAAGGCGACGGTAGCCCTCTCTCTGGTGTAACTATTAAAATTCAAGGGGAAAGTTCCGCCACGCAAACCGACAATAATGGAAATTATTCGATTACCCTTAATCAAAATGCTAACATTTTAATTTTTTCCGCTGTAGGATTTCTGGAACAGCAGATCAATTCAGGCACACAGACGACCATCAATGTTTCATTAGTAAACTCCGAGACATCATTGGACGAAGTTGTTGTAGTAGCATATGGAACAGTTAAAAAAGAAGATTTTTCCGGATCTGCAGTAACACTATCTTCTAAAGACCTTGATAAAAGACCCTTATCAAATCCCCTATCGGCATTACAGGGATCAGGTCCAGGCGTACAGACAGGCGCTCCCGGTGGCGCGCCAGGCGAAAGTCCAACCATTCGTATTCGTGGAATTGGTTCTTACTCTTCTAGCAATAGTCCTTTGATCGTAGTAGATGGCATCGAGTTCAACGGAGGAATGGCAAACATCCACCCAGACGATATCGAAAATATTTCGATATTAAAAGATGCGGCAACCACCACTA
>JAALOO010002007.1_pt1 | contig 12204 bp, 10 predicted proteins | sample 7257641 | NCBI WGS metagenome assembly JAALOO01 (sample SAMN14085613, study PRJNA598686) | mite metagenome | biome: ENVO:01001000; feature: ENVO:01001002; material: ENVO:01001226; isolation source: single female mite from University of Michigan culture on fish food culture... ... | reverse complement strand
AGACTGGCAAAGTAATAAGCGGGCTTTTGCCCTACCGGGCCGCCCGCCAAAAGGGCTATGTAATCCCACAAAGAAAAGAACGTACCGGTAACAGTGCGAAACTGGTGAATGATATTGCGCGGCAGAAAGTAGATGTCATTGTCGTGCAGCTGGACGCGGGCGTAGAGGACGCCCTCTCGGCGAAGCTGGTTCAGCTTGGCGTCCTCCACCCAGGTGACGCACTGCGACACCGGCGGCTCGTGCAGGTCCAGCTGCAGCTTCAGCGTCAGATCGTCAAAGTTGGCCGCGTGGAAGGCGATCACGTCCTTGGTGACGCGGTTGAACTTGGGCACCGTGCCGCAATGGACGGCCTTCAGCACGCCCACCGCGGCGGTGGTCTTCCGGTCGAAGCCATTGCCCACGTGGTCGGCGTGGCACTTGGTGCTGAAGGACAGAGGTAATGGTTAGCAAAAAAGATAAACAAAATGTGAAATAAAATCAGCTCATCATACCGATCCTCAAACATGAGCTCCCGCGGCTCTGAAGCTCGTCTCAGCAGCCCTCTCAGCTCATTCTGCACTCGACCCTTGGTCACCGAGGAGCCGGCCCCGGAGGAGGTGGAGGAGCTGGAGAGACAGGCGGTGGGAATGAGCTGCTCGCCCGGGCGCACCCAGAGAATGGGCCCGTCGTTGGACTCCGTGGGGGCGTTCATCTTGACGACGCTCATGGCGCCCCAGGGCATGACCAGACTGAGGAAGGGCGAACGCTCCAGCATGGAGACCATCTTCGGAAAGTAGCCGCCCACCTCCTCGTGCACCGTCCCCACGATGGACACCTGGTGCAGCGGGCCGTACCGAAAGGTGCCCGACTGGTAGGTCTTGTGCACCTAAATCAAAGAACAACAAAAGTTAATGTCAAGTTTTTTAAAAAGAATGAAAAAGCTTAAAAAATTTACATTTTCTCTGTACTTGGCCATGTTGGTCGTCTCAATGTCGGAGCCGTGGCCGAGGACGCCCGCCTTGACTGTCAACGCCGGCTCTCGGTCGGCGAGCCACTCCAGCCAGTCAGGCTGGTAGGCGGCGGCATTGTGGACGATGCTGATGACGTACACCGCCACATTGGGCGGCTCCTCGCGGAAGCTTTCTCGCATGAACTCCACCGCCAGCTCGTGGCGGCCCTCGCGGTTCAGGCCGACGATCTCGTCCAGGTAGAGGTGAAGGACCTTGGCGCCGCCGTTGACGCACTGCTCCAGGCGGTAGAAGCGGCCGTACTTCAGATCGGTCCGGCTGAGCAGCTCATGCGAGGGCAGCGGCAGTCGGGGGGTGAGCAGTGAGAGCGACGTCATGATGGGCATCTTCCGCAGCTCACGGGCAAAGTACTGGTCAATGCGACACTGGATGCGCACATTCTCCGTCTTCACGGGGCGGCACTTGATGCAGCTCTTTTTCACGTCGTTGTTGACTGTTGTTGTATCAACGGACTGAACAGTGGCTGCTGAATCAGTTGAGCTACTGAAGGCAACTAGATCGGTGCAATCAGTGCCCACTGAGACTGATTTGCAAGATGATGCTGTTGTTGTTGTTGTTGTTGTTGTGATGTTTGGTTTGTCTTCCTCATCTTTCATTTCAGTGTCCATAAACGGCGGTGGATGATTTGTGCTGTTGTTGTTGGGTTGTTTGCCACCGTTGTCAGCATCACTTTCCGGAGAGTCAAAAACCGCTTGAAGTCGTTGCCAGACTGCTGACACCCCAGGAGCCAAATGACCTGACTGTTTGGCCGCCTCTGCCTGCTGTTTAACCAGCGTGAAGACAAGGGCACGAGAAGTGTGGTCTTCAGCAAGCACTTGCAAGAAGGAGCTGCGATTTGCACTGCCAGCATTGTTCAGCATTTTGTCTGGTGAAATTTGAGCGCTCCCATCTTTGCTCAAGTCAGTCGCAAAAAGTGGAACAGTATTGACGGCGGCGTCTTTCATTTCCGGTCGTGCCGGCATCGGCGTGATCATTTTGATTTCCAGTTTCGGAGCTAGGCTCAACTTGAGCTTAGGGAGATCAGGTGGCGACGACATTGAGTCGTTCACTGAGGAGGACAGCGGCGATAGTGGCGACTGAGGTGTTGGTTGTGGTGAATTACTACTATCCTCCTCCTCTTCAAGACTAATTCTGTGGTGGTGGTGATGGTGGTGGTGGTGGCGTTTGTGGTGGTGATGCTTGTGCTGGTGCGGCTGGGTAGGCCTGCTGACTCGTGCCTGCGACTCTTCGCCGCTGCTGAACTCCCGTGCCGTGCTGCTGACGATGGTGCCGTTGGTGCCGTTCAGAAAGTGGCCGGAGCCGTCTGTGGTGGACACGTGCTGCAGCTTGATGATCGTCTTCAGAGGAGAGTGATTCACAGCGGCCGTCGGCTGCAGCATGCCGCCATTCAGTGCCGATGTCAGGCTGGAAAGAGTGGTCGTGCTGGTGGTGGTACTGCCTGAACTGGTGCCTCGAATAGGACTAAATAGAGCACTGCTGGAGGCACTTTGAGCAGGAGTTGCCGTCGTTACTACTGTTGCTAATGATGCGGTTGTCGTCGTCGTCGTCGTCGTGGCTGCTGCTGCTGTCGTCGTTGTTCTTACTATTGTCATGGATGAAGGAGGTGGTGAGGAGGATGGTGGTGGTGGTGGTGCTGGCTGATGAGATGATTTGGAGGGTGACGGTTGCTGGGATGGCATGGAGGGTGAAGGCTTACTGACAATGCAGCCTTGCCCGTTGATGATCAGACTGACTTTTGAGGGCAAAGGTGTCTTATTCTTGACTGGAGTGGAAGGAAGCGGCAAGGGCATAGGTGGTGGTGGTGGTGGCGGTGGAGATGGTGACTGCGGAGAGATTATTGCCGGAGACTCGAGCTCATCGGAACTAAAGGTAAGCTGTGGTGATGGAGCAAAGAGAACTGAAGAGGTAACCGAAGACTGTCGACTGCTGTGATAGGAATAGTGACTGTCGTTGCTGCTGCTGTTGTACTGGTGGTGGTGGTGGTGGTTGTTGTTGTCGTTGATGGTACTGCTGGTGCCGCCGCCGCCGATGTTCACGTCGTCGATGTTGTCGCCATTGTCGTGCAGATACTGCGACTGATGATCATAGGAGTGCTCCTGATGGTGCATCTGCGGCTGCTGCTGATGTTGCTGCTGGTCACGGTAGTAGCCACTGCTGTGCTGCCCGTGATTGAAACTGCCGTGGTTGGAAACTTCGTATTCCGACTTGATGTTTGTAGACTTTAAATCGACCCTGCTTGACGACGCTCGACTAGTGCTGGCGGTAGGAATAGTAGTAGCAGTGTTTGACGACTGACTCTTTTCAGCATAGCCGCTCTTTGATAGCGCCAGTGGTCCGTCCTGGTAGTGGCGATGCTGGTAATGGTGGCTGCTGCTGTTGTTGCTGCTGTGATAGTTGAGATCTCGATCCATATCGCGACTTCTGTCTCGGTCCCGATTTCTGCTTCGCTCCCGGTCCCGATCTCGGTCCCTTTCCAGGTTTCGGCCATTGTCTCGGTTTCGGCATCTTTCCGGATCTCGATCTCTCTGATCGTAGTCGCGGTCTCTGCCCCGGTCTCGATCTCGTTCTCGGCTTCGGTCTTGATATCGGTCACGTTCACGTTCCCTTTCGCGCTCCCGTTCCCGCTCCCTTTCCCGTTCCCGTTCTCTTTCACGTTCGCGATCCCGATCTCGGTATTGATTTCGGTCTCGGTCCCGGTCTCGGTCCCGGTCCCAGTCCCGGTTTCGATCACAATTTCGGTCGGAATAATGCTGGTCATGGTATGATCTCATGCTGTGTCGATCATCCAGTTCACTGTAGCTTCCTTTTGTACTGTTGAGGCTGCTCTTCTCTCGGTGATATTCACGTACTTCTTTGTACTCCTTTTGAAAGTCTAGGTGCTCTTTCAGGTGATTGCTGTTGTTGCCAGCACTGCTGCTGCTGCTGCTGATGCAGTTGTGGTTTTTGATTGATATTTTCAACGGTGGCGGCGGCAGCGGTGGCGGTGGCAACGGCGGTGTGTACGACCGTTCATCATTGGGGCGGTGGTGGAGGTGTTGATGATCTCCTGACAGTCCTGCATGTCCTGCTGTCCGTGACTTTGATGAACGTCGAGATGAACTGCTGCAGTTGTTGTTGTTGCTGTTGTTGTTGTTGTTGTTGTTGTTGTTGTTGTTGTTGCTGCTGTTCTCGTTGTTGCCGTTGTTGTTGCTGTTGTTGTTGCCGTTGCTGCTGCCTGTGGACTGACTGTGAGACGATTTTCTGGCGTATCCACTCGATGATCGGCTGCCACCTCGATGATCGCCGCTGGTCTCCGGTGGTGAAGAGCGGCCACCAGTGTGGTAGTGCCGTCGGTGGTAGTCACCCGAAGAACTGCTGCTGTTGTTGCCGTTGCCGTTGTAGCTGCCACTATTGCTGCTTTTGTGGTACATTTTGCTGGGTCTCTCTCCTGTTTCGCTGCTTCACCGCTGCTGATTTAGGTGGTGGTGATGCTAGGACTGGGCTGCAAACCTCAGGGCCCTGCAGAAAACTTGCTCATCTCAGTAGTGGAGAGGTGTTTCCCTGAGAAGGCATCGCTCCAGCATGGCAACCACTCATGTCATTGCTCGTGCTTGAGGTGGGCCTGGTAAAGTTGCTGGTGCTGATGCTGATGGATCAGTTTTTGAAAACTGCTTGCCCTTTTTTGCTTCACTTTTCTGGACGCTGGTGACACTAGGCGACTCGTGTGTGTTTAGGTGATGTAATTCACATGGGGAGCAGTTTAGGTTGAAGAGAAGAAGAAGAAGAAGAAGAGGAACAAAAAAGGAAAGTGGCAGTAAAAAGCAGGATGCAGTAGAGAAGTGAATAAGGGAGAGAGAGAGAGAAAGAGAAAGAGAGAAAGATATTGAGGGCCAAAACACGGCACAGAAGCAGAAAACAACAGAAGCAATGAATAGAGCGAGGAATAGAGCGAGGAATAGAGTGAAAGGCAGCAGCAGCAGCAGAAGAAGAAGGGAAAGCGAGGGAAAGCGAGTGAAAGCAAGAGAGAGAGTGTGCTGTGTGAGTGCCAGTGTAAGTGAAAGAAGGAAGAGGGAAAAACGAAGAACGAAGAACGAAGAAAATGGCTACAAGAATAAGGGAGAGAATGAGGAGAGATCGGGGGAGAGGGTGAAGAAGCAGTGTAGAAGGTAGTAGTCCTATCGAGAACGAAGTGTTGGAGGCCCTCGTCAATCGGCAATCACGAGTTGGCCGCAAAGTGGAAGACGGTAGAGAGAGAGAGAGAGAGAGAGAGAGAGCAGTGGGGAGAGAGAGAGAGAGTGAGTGAGTGCAAAAGAGCGCGTGGAGAAAAAGTAGTCAGAAAGAGGCAATGCCTGCCTGCCGTCGATGTTAGCCTGTGAACAGTGTGCTCACTGTTGTGCTCGGTGGCGGTGATGATGGTGGTGGTAGTGGTAGTAGCGGTAGTAGCAATGGTAGTGATAGAGGTAGTGGTAGTGGTGGACCGCTGTGTTTGTGGCTAACGCTGTGCTAGTCACGAACGCCATTCAAGTGCTGCTGCTTTGTGGGTCACAGCGCACATTTAGGGGCGCTGCTGACCACTGCTGTTGCAGTTGCTGACTCAGAGCTGCCCAGCTGCAGTTGGCGCCAAAGTGTGAGTGTAAGTGCGTGCACGTCAGAGGACAGTGGCGCCCACATGTCAACCCCTTGCCTTGATCCTTTCTCAGCCCAGTGACTGCTCTTTTGAGGCACTCGCTTTTCTCGCTCGCTTACCAGTGAAAGTGAGTGGCGCCAGTTTCTGCTAATGCAGCTTTCCTTTTGCCATTTGCTACTCATTCTGCTGATCCAGCGCTGCCAGGTGGCGTCACTAGGAGTCTCAACAAACACTGCTGCACACACACACACTGACAGTGTTAGCCTTTTTGCAATACCAATCTGTCTCTATTCAATTGGCTTTTCCAGTGGTTAGCTTTTCTAATTGCTCGGGTGTCTTGTGATTTTGAGGCAAAATCGAGCGCCTTTTTTCTCTTTTCACTGCAGTTTTTCTTTTGTTGGTAGTAGTTGGGTGAACAAACATTAATTGCGTTGCAGGCACATTTGTCTATTTTACAACCATTGTTAGCACTGCATTCTCCATCTATGAGGCGACAGAGAAAACAATATTTTGAAATAGTTTAGAAAATCAGTTGTGTTTTTTTCAATTGCAAAAACTTAAGTTTTTAACCAATTTTAATGTTCAAAATTTGGTTTTAGCGGTGTTTGTATATTAAACTAATTGCTAAAATTATAAAAATTTTAATCGTTTGCATTTTAAAAAATGCTATTGCTGGTATTAGAATTAGGCACAGTTATAATTTTAAAAACTTTAAAACACTTTAAAATGGATCGATCAACAAACAAAACTCAGTAAACACAAACTTGCCTAATGTTTACAATAAAACTTTTTTCAAATAAAAAAGTGTGTTTTCTTTTTGTTAAAGATTTACAAAAAAATTTATTGCAATTCATGTTGTTTAAAGAAGTAACAAAACATTAGCTTAACCTTAAATTTTCAACATTCAACAAAACAAACATTTACTGTTATTTACCTGAGATATTGTTTGAACCATTTAAAGTAACTAATAAACTTTTTAATTTGACTTTTTTGTTTAAGTTTATTTCTAGTATTCAGTTTTTGTTTGTTCAGTTAAATTGTACTTTTAAATGTTTGCTTTATTTACTCGAAGTTTTCCCTACAGTTAGTAAGTGTCCTTCTTCTGTTTTATCTATGTAAATTTTCCTCTGCAGTGCGGTACTTTTCTCTATAGTTGTTTAGACTGTATCGCCCACTGCGCGCATGGTTACATGACCAGCTGTCAATTCACTGCAGCAAAACTTGACTTCATCATCTGCATCAACTGTGTGTGTGTTCTTTGATATTGACACACTGCCACACCGCAACATTGGCCCACATACTACCCCAAAGGCGTGTCTGACGTGGGTTCGTTTGATCTCGTTTGAGAACAATCCAAAAACGTCATAATAATAAAAATTTGGCTTTATACCGTAGAACTAACTAGATTGAGGGCTGCACTACGGTCTAATCCGCTTAGGGAAACGAAACGACGGCAACAACAGCAGTTGTATTACGCTTGGCACTAATTGGGACGGAATTTGCAGCAGGGATAGACACTACTACCACCACTAATCGATCCAAATTGTGTTGATCAAACATTTATACCCACACACACACAGACACACACACACACACACACACACAAACACACATTTGTTTTAGTAAACCGAGCTAATTGCTTGTGCCGTACATACATGCGACTGAGAATGATCGTTTAGTAGCACTCAAGTGGCACTTACAGTACTTCAGCTACTTCAGCTACTCTGACTCTTGGTCTGTCTCTGCTTCCGACACTGGTGGGCCGTTCTCTGGTGAAAAATTTGGTTCTTTGCTGGTGGCGGCAGTGTAGCGGTGTAACACTGAAGAAAAAGAAGAAGAAGCCAAGTGAATGAGTCATTGCAGTGTGCCGGGCATTCAATTGCCAGCAAAGCCTGTGCCTGTCTAGCTGCAAGGAACAGTCACTCACGCACACCGTACCTACTTTTTACCTATTTTAAACTGCCTTTTCTGCACTAAAAAGTCCCCTTCCTTGACTACTGTGTACACCGACCGGCGTCATTTATCAAAACTCAAACAGCCTTTAAACCGTCATTTTGCACCCCTCTATTTGGCAACTGCAACAATAGTCGGCGGTATTTGCAGTGACCAGGCCGCCGAGGAATAGTTGTGCTTAAGCACTGGCACTACCAATCACCAGCAGCATTCACCTGAACACTACTTCTTCCCACAACTAGTTCCTGAAAAGCGCTGTCAGTTTGAATGATTAGTAACCAGGGACAGTGCAGTGCAGTGTCTAGGACAGGGCTGCACGACTTTGCCAGTTTTTTTGCAGCACGTCATCATTTCAGAGCACCGAATTGACAATCAATTGACGACACTGTGCTGAGAGAAAAGAATCGAACAGCTACTCAACTGCCGTTCTGCAATACCTGTTCTTACACTCATTTCGTTTAATCTCTTTTCCTCATGATATTTCACCAGTAAACTGTCCTGCAGTGTTTTTCCTGTCTGTTCGTCTGTTCACCAACAGTGCCGCAGAGTTGCCGCACGCACACACACACTACTGACCAAGTGAACTCATTTACTCAAATTCTACTTAACTTTCCTTTGCTTTGTTTCAAAATATTTTCACTCAAAATTTAAGTTTTTAAAAATTGAAAAAAATAAGCTTAAAACAAACAATTTCAATGCAAAAAGATAACAATTTTTTTAATTTCTGCATTTTTGTTTTTAACTAATTCGATAATTTTACAGTTTATTTTGCTAAATCTTACTAAACAAATTGACTGTTTAAATTATACATAATTGAAGATTTTTTACCAAATTATTGAATTTGCACCAGATAATGCTTATACAACATTTTCAAAAACAACTTTTCATAGCATTTGTCAAATACACTATTTAAAGTAAATATTTAAAAAATTGTTGTTGCACTTAAACTTATCTTTTTTTATGTATTTTTAAACAGTTAAACATGTGGAACATTTGCAAAGCTCAATGCCCTTCTTATTTAGTTGATAAAGTAAGTTTTATTTTAATTTAATTTTTGTAGTGTTTAAAAAATAGTTATTGTAATAATGGTTAAAGTTTTCACAAAATTTAAGCTGTTTTGAATTTTGAAACATGCAAAATTGTTAACATTTGCTAGTGTAAATGTTTTCATTGACTTTTTTAAACTTTATAATTGGTTATTTTTGTTATGCTAAAAGATTTGTTAACTAAATGCAATTTTTTTAATTTTTAAGCATGATAGAAAGTGCATTTAATTTAAATTTTGTTTTTTGTTTGTTTGTTCTGTTGATTAGTCTAATTAGAGTCATTCTGAAATTGACCATATTTATAAATGGTACCATAAAAGGGAAAAATTAAGCAAAAGTAACCCAAATTCCATTTGGTATGCCGCTCGTAAATGGTCGGACGTCATTTCTGGCAGTCTTTTTGGCGTGCTTAATTACACGGTGATCTTGCACTAAAGCATTGTTTACTGTTCTGTGTTATTTTACAAACGCACTAATGTTTGATTTGTTGACCAGTGGCTAGAATGGCAACCGTAACCGCTGCTGCTCTTTAAGTGTTTGCTGTCAACAAACTCAAGGCAGGTTTTTCACGTTTACATAACTAATTAATTAATGACCAAACCCATTTTGTTAATTTAACTACTAAATTTAAATGTTTTTGAAAGGTTGTGTTTTATCTCATTTACTTTTATTTGTAAAAAATGGCAAAAAGATTATCAGCACAATTGAATTTAGGAAATGATTCAATAAAAAATTTAAAACGGCATTGGTTTTTTAAAACTTTAGTTTTAATTTGTTTTGTTATTAAAAGTAAAACAAAAACTAATTAATTTTTATTAAAAAATTAATTTTTAAGTTTGTTTGTTCATTAACACAATTTTTAATCGTTTTTGTCGTAACACCTGCGCATTCATTTCATTTGTTTTTTGTTTAGTAGAAAAAAACTCAGCTCACTTTCTACAGGTTTTCTACGTTTGATTTTATCAGTCGGTAGCCGGGCGTGTCTGGGACGCCAAAAACCAGGACACACCACCACGTGTAGTTTTTGTTTTTAGTTTCGGGTTGGTTTTCGGGACCAAATTTGGCCACTATTTCAAAGTCTGGATACTCAGCGCTGGCGCCAGGGGCAATTGAGCTGATCCAGGCTGAAGAAGAAGGGAGGTGCCATCGGCTGAATTCTACTGTCTGTACTCCTGTAATTTTAATTTAGAAAAACGGGTTTTTTTGTCGTTGTTGCTGTAAAAATCGCTACTAAAAAGAAGAACTAAAACTGAACATTTTTGTTGCTGTACATACCGTGCAGCTTGTACTGGGCTAGCAGAGTGTCCTGATTCGTTTTTTCTTGAGCGTTCTCTCCGTAGAAGAATTGCACCTGGGAGTAGCGCCAGTTTTCTTGATTGTCAAACTGATCCACCGAGCACCTTGCTGCTTGTGCTCGCTCTTCACTGTCTGCTGCTGTTTTATTGCCCGTTTTAGTGGCGGTAAATTTGGCAAACGGTCCGTACGGTTGCCAAGGAGGCGATTTAAACGATGTTTGCTCGGCTGTGTTTTTGTCTAATTTTTCCGCAATCTGTTTTTGCAGAACCAGTTCGCACCAGAGGCTCCTCCGGCGAATGACCTCCTTTTCGGTGATGAGCAGCTCAAAGTTGGGATAGGCTGACTTGGCACTGCTAGGGACGGTGCTGTTGTACACTACCAAACGGGGGAACATCTTTTCGAAAGCTGTTTGGTGGAGGGAGGGGAAGGGCAGGTTTTGTAAAAGGTTTTTGTTAATGTGTGATAACAAAAAAGCTAGTTAATGTTATTTTTCACCATCTACCGCATAGCTGGCCAGCAGTCCGTGGTCGCTGTGGTAAAAGTTGACGGTGTACTTTTTTCCTCGGACAAAGTCAGCGTTGGCTAGCGAACAGGTGACCTTGGTGGGTTGGTTCAGGTAGAACAGGGCTCCTGGCTGGCTCGTAGTCATTTGCAACTTAGGTGCATATGCTGGTGAGGCTGGGGTTGTGGACCTGTTGTTGTTCTTTTCTTTAATAGACTGAACCGAAATGCGAATTTCGTTTGACCATCTAAAGTCTTGGTTTCCGTAGTTGTCGTCTTTTGCACTACCACGACCTAAACTGCAGGCGAACAGCGAATTGAAGGAAGAGGAGGAGGCATTTTCGTTTGTGAAAAAGGTCACTTCGTACACTGAATAGCTTTGCTTTTGAGGCAGCATTTGAACGATACGCTCGCGATCAGCATCAGGAAGTTCAGTGTGAAAAGTCGCCTCCTCAGTGTCGACTGGTTTCAGTGGTTTGCCCGCCATTCAATGTGTTTCATTTTAGCGGTTCAAAAAATAGTAGTTAATTTATTAATAATAAGAAAAGTAAAATGATCTACACCGTACTTTTTCTGTGGTAATAAGCCCAAAAACGGTATTTCAAAGCGTTGAATTTTAGGGTAAACTCTTCATTTCTTTGCGGCATGTTGGGAATTTCGCAACGGATTGTAAATGGCTTGCCAGCAAGCACTGGTCCGTTTAGCGCATCAGTTGATGCCTTCACAAATGTTTGGTGAAGCAGAAATTCACCGTTGACATTGAAAACTTCATGTTGCAACAGCAACAGCAGCACCAGAAACACAAAACTAAAGTTAATTTTTAAAAACATTTTTGAAATTTTTTGTTGAGTTTTCAATGTAACTTTGTAACTTGCAGATTTGATTTGGCTAAACTTGATAAAAATAAAAATTATAAGTTAAAGATACTTATCTCAGAGTCTTTTATACATTAAAAATAAATATGTCAATGTGTCAAAATCTAGTGATGACCAGACAGCTGTCAATTTTATCAAAGCTCTTTTATGCCAATTTATCTGCATGATTGTTGTCAAAGAAAATTCATCAACTTGCTCCTAAATGTTGAAAATATAAAAAAACCGCCGGTAAAATGATCGATGTTTGTTAGCGGTGCGCGCCTACACTTTGCGAGGTCTAATGTGTCTTGACCACTGTTAACTTCCGTCGACGAGGGTCCTGCGAGCGAAGCGAGCAGGACCCGAGGAGACGGAAGTTGACAGTGGTCATGTCACGTCAGAGATTTGCGATAAAGTAGTTTGAAAGTCCTAGCGTTGCACGGCTAAACGCGGCTAGGTTTGACGTGACTTGACCCTTGTCAACTTTTGTCGACAGTAATTGCAAATTCCTATCGGTGCACAGCTAAAATCCACAAAGTCCTAGCGGTGCACGCAAAAAAAGCTCGCTGTAGTCCTGGCTTGCCAGACTTACCACCTGTTTATGCAAAATTCTTTATTTTTACACACAGAAAAATGAGTTGAGTTGTCATAACAATATGAGATTTTATCTCTTTTTTCATAAGAATATGAGAAAAAGTGAGACATATCTTATAATGGTAAAAGAAAGTAAAAACTTCTCATAACATTATGAGAAAGAAGATAATTCTTATAATGTTATGAGAAGTTTTTACTTTTTTTCACCTTTATGAGACTTTTTTCACATATCTATGAGAAAAAGGGGAAAAATCTCATAATGTTATGAGAATTCAACCCAATTTTTTGCGTGTAACACGGTAAGCGTTTCTGCAAAAAAGTCGCGTCCCACTCACAAATTTGGTATC
>JAALOO010002006.1_pt1 | contig 12207 bp, 12 predicted proteins | sample 7257641 | NCBI WGS metagenome assembly JAALOO01 (sample SAMN14085613, study PRJNA598686) | mite metagenome | biome: ENVO:01001000; feature: ENVO:01001002; material: ENVO:01001226; isolation source: single female mite from University of Michigan culture on fish food culture... ... | reverse complement strand
CTCTCTCTCTCTCTCTCTCTCTCTCTCTCTCTCTCTCTCTCTCTCTCTCTAGTCACTCTTACTCTTTTTTTTCCATCCCCTCTTTGTCGGCACAGTGCTCTCCCCGTCAACGCTGATTTACCGTTCTTTTTCTTTCTTCAGTCTGGCCATGTCTGTGCAATTGCCTGTGAGTGAGCATTGTGCACCGGTGAGCAAAGTGTGTGTGTCGTGACCGCACTAGCAAGCTTTCTTTACTTTTGCCCTACCAAATGACTCTTTCTGTTTTAGTTTCTCTCTTACCGTGGAGCGTATATCCTTCCACTTGCCTTCACTCACCTGTTCTCTCTCTCATTTTCTTTCGATTCTTTCATCATTCAAGCATTTAAGCAAAGTCTGTCCTGACTTCGACTCTTTCTTCAGCAACATGCACCTGTGTGTTTTTATTTTGCACCCGTTTGTTCCATGTGCTAGAGTGTGGCCAGCATTAAGCACAATGTGAACAGTCAAAAAAGAAGAAGAGAGAGAGAGTAAAGACTGCTTTGTTATTTTTGACTCGCAACAACAACTGCCAACTGACTCTTTCAGATCACGTCTTGCTTCAGTCGCATTCAAAAGAGCAACGGATACGGAGAAACAAGCGCCATTCTCAGGAAAGTTTGGCGCAGCTCAATCTATACTGAAATCGTGCCAATGCACTGTGCTACTGAGCTAACCGAAACTTTGCTAGTTGACAATTCTAATCACACATTTGCTGGTCAACAGATCACTAACGAGAGGCAGTAGAAGCAGCCTGGCGGAGACGTACCGCCGGCAATTATCACCCTGCACAATCAGTGGGCAAACTTTGATCGTTTGATCAGCGACAAAATGGCATTTAGTTCAATGCTGATGATGTAGAGTACTTTGCCGGTTCGAGAAAGTTCCCATGCACCAGTAGAACACTTTTTTCAGTAGAGTTCAGTCATCTGCCGAGTGTAATTAAATCTAATAATAATAGTACCAGTAGTGCCGCCGTGGTTGACAATTAGGCAAATCCTCTTTAGCGTCCAATTCGCGTGCACAAGTGATCACACAAGTAAGGTGCTGAGACTTGTTGGCTGCTCATCGGCAAGTGGTTGCCTTCTCGACCACCGAGATACCGACCATAGACACACACCACGCGCACACACTTTGCTGGGAGAGCGACTTTAAAAATCAGCGACTACTGTGTGACTAATTGGGCGCTGAGCAATAACCAATAAAAAAGCAGTCACAAGTTGGAGCTGACAGTCAACGGAGTGGTAATCTTAGGAGGAGAAAATGCTAAAGACACTTTTTTTACTTGGCAGTTGAACATTCGAGTAGATTATCAATTTCGCCACCGACGCAAAGTGGGTCGATTGGAAGTGCTATGCCTACTTTCTTTTTGCCTTTCCGCTGATTGCTTTTGCCATTTGTGTTCGCACCAAACACCAAATGACCTGTGTGTGTTTGTGTGTAAGATGCGTGCAATGAAAGTGATTTATGTGGTAGAATGTGTAGCAGCAACTTGTGCAATCTTGACGCACAATGGCAAAAAGTTTGGTGACAACGGACTGCAGGCAAAAGTAAATCATTTGTTTTGCCCTCTACGAACGATGTGACAGTTGACCTACGAGTGACAATTTATACATTCAATTGAAGTAGCTCCACTCACAACAACAACGGACATTAAGGAAGACAAAGAGAACGGACTTGTAAAATAAAATGGGCCAACATGAAACAGCGATCGTGCGATTATAATTATCGACAATTAGTGTTGCTCGGTAGTGTGTTCTCAAACGGAAGGGAATAGATGTTCAAAAATGGCAGTGTTGTCCGGACGATGAGTGATGTGTTCGGTGTGTCTTGTCACCAGGTAATGCTGCTCGTAGATGGACTGCACAGAAGTGCCAGATTTTCAAATTGATTCGATGTACAAAATGCAAATGAGTATTGGAGCAAACTTTGGTAAAGATGAAGGAGAAAGGCTGTCGATCGATGTATGGCTGCTGCAGAGTGCTCACTCACTCACTCACACCTTGCTCGTGCTTCGATGGTGGTGGTGGTGGTCAGTGGTGTGCCGTGCGCAGCACCACACAACCTGCTAATTGCCCGAGCGGCAGATGTTGTGCCATTAAAGACGACGGCCGACAGACTCTCTGAAGACTGACTCATCATGGCTTCCTCAGCTGCCTCAATTGAACACTGCAGCAGCAGCATCAGCAGCAGCCGTGTCCAGGCAGTCCAGTCGCCCCACCAACTCAAAGAAGTTGCACTTGTCAGTCAACTCAAGCGAACGCCGAATCTACCGAGTTTTGCGAGATGAAAACTTGACATCAGACAAAGAATGCTGCAAAAGTTTCACTGCGAACATGTGCTCGAAGAGCTGGGAGGCTGCGGACGGTACCAGAAGTTGCTGCTGTCATGTGTTCTCTTTCCGCTGGCCATTCTGGCGGCCATTCAGTCGAGTACACTGTACAATGAATTGCTGCCTGACCACTGGTGCCAGGTGAAGGTGCTGCTGAACTTTTCCTACGGCGAACAGCATCGACTCATTCGACCTCGCCTCAAAACTGATCTGGATTTTCGTCAACGTCGTGGCACACTTTCAAACTGCGAAATGTACGACATCGACTACGATGAGGTGGTCACCGGTCTGGTGGTGGTGGTGAAAAGCGGCAACAATGAGTCCAACATTCCAGTGGTGCCCAACATTCCCACCAAGAAGTGCACCAGCGGGTGGGTGTACAATCAAGAGCAGTACCGACAGAGTGCGGCCATGCAGGTAAGTCCAGCAGGGGAGCAGGGGAAGGGCATTGGCAACTTAACTTGTTCTACACCCTCTTGCAGTACAACTTTGTGTGTCAGCACAAGGATGGCATGCACAAGGTGAAGATGCTGCGGCAGGCATCTTCGGCACTGCTCAGTCTGTTGTTCGCTTTTGCTTCAGACAGGTAAGTTGAAAATGCAGAAAAATAAAATGTTTTCGACTAGTGAACATGCTTCCTTTGGCAGATTCGGCAGAAAAGTCGGCATCATTCTGGTGCTGTTCGCTTTTTTTGCCTCTGCAGTTTCGCCCATCCTCACCACCAATTACTACGCTTTTCTGGCCACTCAATCTCTGAATGGATCAGTCTACCCGATGAGCATATTTCTGGTGCTGGTACTAGGCATCGAGTTTATGCCTGCGCAGTATCGTTCAAATGTACTGCTCTTCTCTTGGATTGCCTTCCAACTTGGTGAATGGATCTCCTCTCTGCTGGCAGAAGCAGTCGCCCACTGGGTCATCATTACCGCCTTCAACACTGCCTGTGTTCTGCCTTGTCTTCTTCTAGTACTTTTTGTCGCAGATGAGACGCCTCATTGGATTTTGGCAGCACGAAAAAAGGATTCACAACGACTAAAGAGAATTTTTGAGAAACTCAACCGAGTCAATGACGCAAAGATGGACGAAGATTCGATGAATTCAATCATAAGTGTAAGTGATGGGCAATTGTAAAAACAACAACAAAAAGACTGACTTTGCTTGTGGCTACACAGAAATTCACTCACTTTTCCAGTTCTCAACACCAAAAGGCGAAAGTGGACAGGAGTGTCCAGCGAACGGCGGTCAAGTCCACGATGAGGCAAATCAGGGCAAGCAGTGTCGACAGTGAAAGCGAAACAGACCACCGTCCAACTGCATTGGCACGTGTCAAACTCTTTCTCAGGCGATCCACCCTCTTTCAGATGATTCTTCTCTTTTCCTTTGTTCTGCTAACAAACGACCTCATCGTTGACTTTATGCACAGAGAACGGGAACGGCTCAACGGAAATGTGGTCATTGACAGCTTTTTTGGGTCGCTCATTAAAATGCCCGCCATCTTCTTAACATGGTACCTAATTGAGCAACGAATTGGTCGACGGTGGTCAAACTGCACCCTCTTACTACTGAATGAGGCCGTTCTTCTGGCGGCACTGTTCACCCGTCTGTGGCTGAGGAAGGTTGCCTGGCTCGATGTGACCATTTCCATGTTGGGCGTCATGCTGGCAGAGTGTTCCTCCATCACTACTGTCCTTCAGGTCATCGAGCTGAGCCCTACTCGGTACCGGATGATTGTTCTTGCGCTCACCTACTCACTGGCCAAGATTGCCTCAACTGGACTGGTGTATGCATTCAACTTAAACAGTGTAAGTGGACTGCTGAATCTGTTTATTTTTGGAAAAAAAATAACTTGTTGTAATTATCCATAGTTGCGAATACTGTTCAACGTGTACACCCGACTTACCATTCTGATCACCCTTACCGCACTGTCTATTTTAATTGCTTCATTTGTAGCCGAAACGCGAAATGAGTTTCTCCCGCTTGGTTTGCTTGCCTCTGAGCAGCTCATCACCAGCGTATGCTTCTGGTCACTGTCCAAGAAAAAGTCGGACATTACCCCGTCGAATCTCTTTCTTTCAATGAGCAAGTGGGACATAAACTCCAATCACCAGATTATCGGTTCAATCAAGCACATGGAAAAGTTTACCGACAGCTGACTACAACTGCAAATAGTGACAAACTTGTAGATTACACTGTACATAGAAGTGCGTCAACATTCCAGTGATATTTTGAAGCTAGCCAATTTCAAATTCCGATAATTATTTTGGTAAGATCTTAAGCAAATACAGAAAAGTTCCCAGGAATCTTATGTACAAACAAACATTGTCTCTCTTTCTTGAGTTCATTTTTATTTTCTGATTTCTTCAAAAATGGCCTCGACTGAAGTAAGATATGAGTTTATGAGTAATGCTTTTGATAACTCAGTCGTTTTATATATCTAGGAAACACCCACCATGCTGGCAGCTATGAGTACCGAAGAAGCATTGGAGTACTTTAACGAAAAGTACAGTCACCGTTTCACGTCTGAAGACAAGACATTCACTGATGCTCTCCAAAGGCCCACAATCCCTCCGCCGGTTGTACCCGACTATAATGGCAAACGGACACAGGGTAGACGTGGTGGTTTCAATCGTAATCAGTATGGCGGCGACAACCAGGGTGGCGGCAGACAAAACTACAATCGCCGAGATGATGGGCGAGACAAACGCGGGCGGTACGATAACCGATAAGAACGAATTTTATTTGAAAAGTCTTATTGAGTGGAATCAATAGCAGTTTTGCTACTGTACTTCTGATGAACTTCCTCTCGCTTCTTCTCATAGGAACTGTCAATCTCCTTGATTCGTTCATCCATTTGCTCCATAAACTGAATAAGACTTTCATTTTCTTTTGTAATAAATTGGTCCAATCTTTCCTTACGTTCACATTTCTTGGTAAATTCCATTTTGAGCAAACTGTTCATCAGTTCCTCTATCTGCTCTACTCGATCAATTAGTGGTGGCAATTTGATATCACAGAAATCTTGGACGCAGCCGATTTGCGTGTCTTTCACATCTTTCATCCGCTCATATGCGCTGTCGAGCATTTGGTCTACATCGCCTGCCCGATGCTTAGGCTCCTCTTCAAAGTCTTTTACCATTGTACGAATCTCCGCTTCCAGAAATGGCTTGTGATTGAAGATTCGGTTAATCACTTCATCAGTAGCTGTAAAGAACAAATGGTGCTTAATTAGTCAATCTTTTTAGCAGTTGATCGAGCCACTTACACTTAAAGACATCCTCTACTATGTATTGGTAAGACATGTTTTGAATTTGTCAGAAATCACCGTTAAAATCTGGTGCTGACAGAAAAGATACACTGAATTTCAGTGACTGAAATCTGTTTTGTTTACACTTGCGTTTGATCAGTTTTGGAAAGTGATGATCACCAGAGGACAGCACTGGTTCAGCAGTTTCGCTCGGATTTTAGCGCCAGATCAGACTTCTATATAACCGGCTGGCGCCCATTTCTGGATCAAATTGCACTTGGAAAGCGCAGTTACCAAACCAGAGAAGACAAGACGTCCTCCGTGGAAAAGAAGAGGACCACAGACCCAAAGCTGTGCGTGCACCTTTCCGTTCAGACGGCTGTTTTGTGTGAGGTCCAAGACTGAATCCAAGTTGAATCACCCAAATCGGTACCATCGTGCCCGTTGTGAGTATCCTCACCACTCAGTACAAAGGGCTTCACCCCAACAAGGAAGATGATCCTCCTGAGCAAACGGGTGGCCATCTTCTGCTCTCTACTCTCAGCATGGGGCATCATCATGCTGACGCTGATGGGCATTCTGCTGTACAGCCACGCGGTCACCTTTGCCGAAGACCTCGAGCTGCACACCATCGAGAGCGACAGCATTGGTGAATTTTTGCCCGAAGCATACCAGCGCTACGAGTCGGCCGCCCACAACTGCTGGATTGCCGCCTGTCTCTACATTGCCACGATGGCATTCTCGATGCATCAGTACATGATTGCCAGACGACAGCAGTATGGCTTCTGATTCTCCACAAACCAGGGCCAACTGACCACGAGAGGATGACCCCACTTGGTTGCTTCTCTTATTTCTGTCTTGTGTGTTCTTCTTTCTCCATCTAGTCATTCTTGTTTGGCAATCAGCCCAAGACGACAACTTTGTTTTTATCTGCCGCTGGTGTTCTTGACTTGATTACACATCTCTTCCTTCCACTTTGTTTCCTTTTATCTTGTTTTTCCATTAATTTTCTGTTTATAACAAATAAAAATACAACAAAAATCCTACGTCCTAAGCTGGTTGATCGCCAGTGGTATCAATAAATTGTTTCCGATAACCTGTACAAATATTTGATAAAGATATCTTTTGTCACATCCTCTCCGGACGGTTGTTGTACCAAAAAAAGTGTTTTTAACCGACAACTTGTCGCCGACAAAACATTGTTGTACCACTAATTTAACATGTTTTTATAATTAAGATGGTAACAACAAGACTCCAAAGTAAAAATATGTCAAAACAACGTAACCACATCCCCAAAGACAATGCAGAGTTAAATGCTGATGAAAAAACTGAAGGCAATACTGAACTTAAAAGAGTATATGCTGAATGTGTTGAAAGTCTAGAAAAGATTAAAAAAGACTTAAATGATTCAGCATCGCAAGATCCACAAGAGCAGGAGGAACCACTTCAACCCCACAAAGGAACACTTCCAGTCTCAGAAAGAACATCTTCAGTGAAAGAAAGAATACCACAAACTCCAGAACTTGATGAAAAGGACGATATTTCAAATGATCAGAAAGTCTGGAAATGGTGTTCACGATATTTAATCGTATTTCTAGTTTTAATTATTGCTATCTTTGGTGGTGCGTGGCATAAAGATTTATCGCCAGGAAAATTGAATGACTTCTTGAAAACAAGTTTCACACCAGGCAAATCTAGTCATGACAAAATTATTGATGAACTGAATGAACTTTTAAAAACGCCACAGTTCAACGAAAATGTACCCGTTTATGGTTTGACCATCATGAAAAATGCTTTTAAAAACGCGTTGGACGACAAAGAAAAGGCACCAGTAATAGTGTTGTTGATGGCTACCCCAGAGCAAAATGACCTAGTCCGCAACATTTCTCACCAACTTGCAAACCTCATAGCAGCTGGTAGGGAAAACAGCTTGCCTGTTACTTCACTTCAAATCAACTCAAAGCACTCTCAAAGTGACATTGAAAACTTGTACCAAACGACGTTTCAACAACAAGGAAAATCAGTTTTGTTGCTTGAAAACCTTGAAGAGCTTGATCCAAGGAATGCAATGGTTCTCCACCAGTTTTCAGATGGGGAAAATTCGGTGATTCACTCAACCTTTACCATAGTCACCCTGAAGTACAAACAGCAAGTAACTGTTGATTTCAATGCCTCTCTAAAGCAACTGGCCGAAATATCCACCAATGAGCTGCAAAGTTTATGGAAGCCTTTCTGGAGCAACGACAACCTGGATTGTGTCATTAATCGCATTGCAGAGAACACTGTTGTCCTTTTAAACAAATAACTTGTTTTTATTTAATTTTTCTAATAAATATGTTATATTTTAAGAATGAACAGCAATGCGGTTATTGATGGTGGGCCGAGGGTGGAGCAGTCTTCCGTGAGTAGTCCAAACATCACTAATTTGTCTTTTGTACTTGGCACTGTTTTCCGGAGCAGTCACAGGTAGACCGTTCTCCTCAACATTGGCTTGTGATATTGAGTACACAAAGCGGGGCTGGACAGGAGGCTGTGGAGTACTTTTTACTGACGAACGAAAGAGACCAATGTTATTGGTCGGGTGAAGTGTCAGGTAGTAGATAACCTGTGGGTGGAAAAAAATTCATTAAATACTCATTAGGCAAAATAGACAGTCTCACCATAAAGACTAGTCCCAAGAAAAAGCAAACGAAAAAGCTGGCAAATCCGGGCAGTCGATACCACTTGTTGACATCACAAGCACGGTACCAGAGGAGCATGAGAAGGCTATTTTCGATAAAGATAAAGCTGTAGTAGAAGGAGTACCTCCTTCTAGTGGGACTGTCAACAGGATTAAAGTAGCAAAAGATGAAGATGACGCCCAAGACGGCGTTGTAAAAGAGCTCTTCAAGGCGGTTATCATTGCAGAAGGCAGTTTTCATTGAAATAATCCAGAGAAACATGACCAGCCAGTGACACAGACAGACGATGCCAATGTAGTAGGTGAACTGAGAGGCAAAGAGCGCCAAGGCCAGAACGCGCGAAGCGATCATAAACAGTCGCCAGAAGAAGTGGACTATTGTGCCCGGCCATGACATGTTTACCTTAGTGGGCAGGGACATGCGGAGAATTCGCAGGTAAGAGACGAGAGACCAGGAAAGGGATATTAATGAGGCGACAACGCTGAACATTTGAACCACAACTGTGCGGAGAAAATCATTTTGATAAGCAAAATTAGTGAAAGTGAACACTGGAAATACTACTTGACATACCGACTAAATCATTCTGATATGACCGCTTGCTCACGGCGAGAATGTACATTTGAAGTATCAACTGAGGAGCCGCTTCGAGGAAGCACTCAAACAACCGGAGCATCGTGGCGTCGGCGTCTTCGTAGATCATATATTGAAAATACTTTCGAGCCATTTTAGATTTAGTTCCGTGTCGTGACTTAAAGTTCCGAAAGTTGCGGCCGAATATAATTGAGTCATAGTAGCGCATTACTGGGCCCAGTTGAAGGGACAAGATCAACACGCGAATGCACCACTGCTTTTTAGTTGCCTTGGGTGAGTTTGGTTCATTGGCGTCAACGATGTACCATCGAAGGTTGATGCAAGTCATGACGAATGCTGGAAAGGCAATAAAAGCAACGGTGAAAGAAAAGTAGTAGTAGTCGGAGTTCAGGTAGTGATTTGTAGCCACTGTCAGGTCGGTGATAATGTCTAGCAGAAAGGTTGTGATAGAGAAGATTAAACAGAATTCGTCCAGACGAGTGAAGGACATTGTTTCAGGCAAGGAGTCAGTGTCGTCGATGTCATTTCGGCTAATCTTACAGGAACTTAAAAACGATGTACGGTGAGTTAAGCGAAAGCTTTGATGCTGACTGAGAAGGCTGTTAGATATTTGGGAGTGTTGTTTTTTTAGCTGATGTTGCTCGTCGTCTCCATTTTGATCGCACTCTGAGGATGAGTTTAAGTCATCATCATTAAAATGAACTTCGTGAACGTGCCTCGGCTTGTGTGCATCACAGTTTTCAGTTGATATGAAGCCTGCTTCGTCTAGATAAAATAAATCATTAATGTGGTTGACAAATTAACAAATAAAATCAGTGTACCTTTGGAGGAAAAAACAACAGGAAGCTCCACATCATCGGGACGCCTTTCCAGTTCAACTTGTACTGACAAGTGTCCATTGTTTTCACATTGGTGTGTTTGGTCGTCTTTTTCAAGAGACTTCAGGTTGTGATCATCAACCGCGACAGTCATTTGATCAAAATGTCAACTTTTCAACTTCAACAGTTGGTTTGCATTAAATTTTTGGTTTCGTCTTGAGATCAAGTAAGCATTATGCATTTGGCTTTGTAATACGTTGAATTTCCAACACAAATTCTTCAATGTTGCACTGTTCAGTGCTGTGAAATTATTTGAGCACAGCTAAGAAAAAATCAAAAAATGAACTGCTTTGGCAGCATGAGCATTTCATTTGAGCGCTGAGTATTTTTATCAGTTACAAAGCTGAGACATTGATTTGTGCAAAACAAAATATTTAAAAATTTAATATTTTACACAATGTATTGTATCATATGCTTTGCAGTGTTGTTTGGTAGAGCAAAACAGTTTGCGGGGGTTGAACTTTCCCTTGAATGTGAGTATATTTAGCAAGTGCAAAAGCGGTGTCGTTGCAAGATTTGAAGCATCTTCTGTTTGCATTGAAATGAATTATTTTGTTGAGGATGGCTCACTCACTTAAATCAAAACAGCGTGTGTTTTGTAATCGGTTCTGCAAGAGAATAAATAGCGGCGTAAGAAAAATTGGTTACTGAAAGAAGAATTCTATTTGGCAACTCACCAAATTGGCTGTCATGTTTCATTTCTCCGTCTGCGTCTTGTTACTGTTAGCGATACATGGTAGTTTGATGCTTTTCTAGCAAAGAACACGTTGAGATCAATGAATCTTGGCTTTCACCTTGTAAACTGAGCTGACAGTTTGAGCGAAAACATTGTGTTATTGTCACCGTTGGATCTGTTGAATGGGAGGGGGCAGTGAATGGCAGTGCAGTCCACTTTGGAGCAGGGTTGGCCAAACAGGGAAAAGCAAGTCAAGTCAAGTCAAGCAGCCTGTTTACTTGTTTGACTTGACTTACCTGGTTAACTTTTCGAAGTTTATTTGCTTGACTCGTCACTTGACGAACAACTCAATTTGCAGTCGTCTTCGTCGTCGTTTTAGTAATTTTAACAAAAATAAAATCAATTATTTAAAATTGTTTGCAAAACATTTTAAATCAATATCCTGGTTATGATAAACTAGTGAAAAATTGAACTATCAAATAAACTTTAGTAAAAAGAGTTCAGTAATTATCTTTACTAAGGATTCCTTACATAGCATCATTTTAACGTCGTAAAGTCGCCCATCTTATCGCCAAGTAAACTCAAGTAAAATCCAAAAGTACCTTAACTAGAAAATAATTTTCTGTCGTTCAGAAATCTGGCAAGGATCAACACTGAAAACACAGTTTAAAAAATTAAAGTCGTTAAGATACACAATCCTGAGGAGAGCCATCAAAGCCTACAGAACTACTATTCAGAAATGCGTTTTTCACTTTTTATACCTTATTTTCTATTCATTAAAGTTATTTAACTTTTTTGTCTTTGTTTATTTTTTATTTTTAATTGTCAACATTTTTACGGTTTAACAAATACTCACAATAAATAATCTGATAGTCGATTACCGAAATCTGGAAAACTCATCGAGAATTTAATTAATTTCTCATTCTATCACACTGATTTTGAAAACTAAACTAGAGTTTTTGAATATTCAAAGTAAACAAATTTAAACGTACTAAAATATACTGAAAATCTTGTTTTATGATGGTCGTAACTAAGATTTTAATAAGTTTATAACTTACCTGTTAAAAACTTAAAAATATTTAAAAAAATTTTAGTAATTGCTGTCTTAATTTAGTTTAGAACACTGGTTTTTGGTATATAAACAAAAAATTTACAAAATTTAGTTGTTTGACACGTATTATTTGGTTTAGTTCAAGTTATTCAGCATGTCTTCTCAAGCTTCTTCAAGTAGTTTTTCAGAGAATCCTTTTTTTGCCGAACGTTTGTCTTCCAATCAAGATAAAATGCCTTCTCCTTTCGAGCTTTCAAAAGTAATATAAATAACTGTAATACTAAATAATAAATATTTTTAAACGTAATTGTTTTGTAGATGATCACTCTCAAAGACAAAGACGTCAATTTGGTCAGCCCTAGCAAGCGATCGACTAGTACTGTTTGGGTTTCTTTTAAGCTGGTCCAGTATAAGGGAGAGGCAACAGAGTACGCAGCCTGTGTTTCATGCAACACAGTGGTGACGTATAAGTACTCAAAAGATGGCAAAGCTAATTCTAGCACTAAAGATTTACTAAAGCATATTGCCGATTGCTCAAAAAACGTTTCTGACAGTAACCGAGTGCCAACCCCTTTGTCACCAGAAGAGGGGGAAGTTTTCAAGAAGTTGGCACTTGCTGTTTGCGCTAAAGAGTTGCGCCCTTTCCGGCTGTTTGAAGGAGACGCAATGCTCACTTTGGCGCAGAACTTGATTAACACTGGATCAAAACACGGCCCTCTCAACGTGAAATCAGTAAGTC
>JAALOO010002004.1_pt1 | contig 12229 bp, 9 predicted proteins | sample 7257641 | NCBI WGS metagenome assembly JAALOO01 (sample SAMN14085613, study PRJNA598686) | mite metagenome | biome: ENVO:01001000; feature: ENVO:01001002; material: ENVO:01001226; isolation source: single female mite from University of Michigan culture on fish food culture... ... | reverse complement strand
CACGCAAAAAAAGGCTCGCTGTAGTCCTGGCTTGCCAGACTTACCCCCCTGTTGTGTTTGGATTGACTCTGGTTTCCTGTCCTCGTCGTCGTCGTCGTTGTCGCCGTCTAATCCCGGGATGTTGGTCCATCATTCGATTGGGCTCTTGAAGACAGCCTTTTTGCCTTTTTGTCGGATGCTTTGTCGATTGCTGGACGCGCTCTGCCTCAATTGATGCGATCTTTCACGATGTTCATTTAAAAGGATGAGATGTCGCTTAAGGATGTGATCATCACTTTGCCTCTGCAACAAACGACAGCAGTCAAACGGCAGCAGGGCGGTAAGTCGAAACACAGTTTTGCTTTCTTCTTCCTCGTCCTTTTCTTCTTCTTCTTCTTCTTCTTTCACAGCAAATCGATTTCAGTTTAGGGCAAGTGCATTCTTTGTAAATGAATTGGAAAGATGCTATTTTAGCGGAGCGCTGTGTGTGTCTTCTGCGTGTTTGGATTAGTGTGACGCCTTGGCAGCGAATTCTCGGACTCTGGCCCATCATTCTCGCCCATCAAAAAGTGGTCACCACCTCTGTTGGTGTCCCTCTTCCTTTCCTTCACTGTTTGAGTGACTGTTTTTTGCTGCTGTCTTTACTTTTCTCGTCTTCAGTTTCTGTGTCCAGTCACTCGGGCAATCGCCTTTCTCGCCTTTCCTTGTGTCGGCTTCTGAGTACCAGAAAGAGTGTGTGTGTATGTGTGTGTGTTTGTACGAGTGGTGAAATTGTTTGAGTTTTAAACTTTTTGCCAATGGCCCATTGGCCTGAGATGCTGCTGCTGCTGTTGCTGCAGCTTGGAGACATTCCCACTTTTGCTCCTTGCTTCCGTTCAGTACTGTTTAGCGTCTCACACTGTGTGTGAAGAATGGAGCCAGAGAAGCGCGCGGCGATAATCGGCACGCCGTGCGAGGATATGAAAAGGCCTCACTCTCTCTCTCTCTCTTTCTCTCTCTCACTCGATTATGGCCATAATCATAATCATAAATGTTCGCTTCGCTCTCTGCCTTTCCTCTGCAGTGCACTCCTTATTCGTTTTGACATTTTCGCGCTTCGACACAAATCGCATTAAGTCGCCCGTCTGAAGCACATAGTCAGCTCTGCAGTCAGCCACCACCACTCTCTCCACTGGCCACTGGTTCTGCTTCTCATTCTCTCTGCAAGCAGGCTCACTCATTCTCTTTCAGTCCGGGTTCTATCAAGAGCTCGAGCCTTCGAGCTTATTGCCCACGCCAAATTGTCGCCGCTGCAGACGCCGCCGTCTTCGTCTTTGCTGCTTCTGTTTGAGTCGCCCGTTATCCCCAATTTGCTGCCGTCGCTGTTCGGTCGGTCATCAGCACCAGCAAAAGCAGCAGCAGCAGTCTCTTTAAATTCGGTCTCGCTTTCAGCCAAGTTGAGAAAGAGAGTGTTTAAAACTGCTCTTAAAAATGAGAGGGCACAGTGATATCACATAATAGATTTAATTCGACGCTTGATTTTTAGTAGCTGCTGCTGCTAGTGTGTGCTAATTGACTTTCTTGTAAGTCATTAATTCTCCTCTAAGACGGGCCCATTTTTGACAATGCTTACCAAACACACACACACTGGTGCAATGCAGGCTGCACGATTGGGGTCGATGTCAAATTCACAACTGTGTCCTCGGCCATCTACTCCTCCTCCTCCTCCTCCTTCCATATTTTTGCGACCATATTTTTGGATTGCCAGATCTACTGCTGCTGCTGCTGTTGCCTGCCACTAGTCTTTATGGTCATCGTTAATTTTAGTATCATTCCATCAAATGAATGGTTTGTGCGCAAACACTGAGAAAGCACACACATACACACAGCATTGCCCAGTCGCTTGCTTCAGTGAGAAGGCAGCTCCAAAACGATCCTCGCAGCTCCTCAAATGTGCAGATGTAATGTGGGTAATGTCTTTGTCGATGGCTAGCGCGGCTGGCCATGCACCATCACAGACTGTTGCAGCAGCAGCAGCGGCATCTTCGCTGATGCGGCAACATTGTGTGTTAGATCTACTGAATATTTGCGCCATTTTCATTTTCCATCTTCATCATTTCCAAAGCCTGCAAAGCATCGGCGTTAACTCTCCCTCTCCCCCTCTTTGTCTTCCTCCCCACTCTTTAGAACGCAGGGGCTGCAAACTGTAATGATGGCCACTAACTCTCTCTCTCTCCTCTGATCGTGCCACTGGCGACTCCGCGTCTACTTTGTCCACAGAGTGGGCTGCTGCTTTCGAGGCCACTGCTGCTGAACAGTTGGCTGTCTGTGACAGACGAGAGAGGATGAGAGGCACAGGGCTCTAGGCAAGAGAGGAAGAAGGAGACAGACAGGCAGCTAACCCAAACTGCTTCCTCAAACTTCATCTTCATCTCAAACTGGTTCACTTTTTCTGTTTCTTCTTCTTTAGCTTTTGATTTAGTGCCCGGCCAATTAAAGGCAACGGGCCACTTTTCTATCCCTCTTCCCCTCTCTCTCAAAGCCAACTTTTCCTTCTATTTTTTGTTGCTTTTGCACTTACTGCTGGTCTACCCGTCAACCTCTTCTGCTCAGAGCAGTGTTGTAGTCAGTGCAGGCGATTAAGTGTGGCCACTGGTACTGTGTTTTGGCTGTGAGCGTGTGTGTTGTCTGTTGGTCACTGTTGTTGTGTCACTGATCAAATGGAATAATTAATACTAAATTGCATTGCAGCCTGCCATTGGTAGTAGTGGCCAGTGAGCACACAGGCACAGCATCAGCAGCAGCACTTGACCCTGGCCAACGGCTATGGACGCCGGCCGCCGGCGTCAGGCGCTGCACTTTCGCCATTCTTTCTTTTGCTTTCGTTTTCTATCTTCGATAAATTATTCCTATGCTAGCGGACCGTTTAATTGAGTGGTCCGTGGCCGTCCAGTCTTTTTCGTAGTCGTCGCCGCCACCACCACCATCGTTTGCCAGAGAAGGAAAAACAATTTATTTGCGCACTTTGCATCACTTTGTTCTCTCTTTGGTTGGGGCAGCTTTTTTGGCGCCTTTTGGGCAGCTCTTTTTTCTCTTTCTCTCTCTTCACTGTAGATGGACAGGCATAGTTAATTGTCTGAGCCGATTTATCTTTTCTCATTCGAAGATTCGGGCCTATTCCTTCGTTCGGTCTTTCTTTCTTCTCGAACTTTTCTTCTTTCCCCTGGTGCAAGCAAATTGAACGACTTACCCACTGAAAAGCTGCTGTACTGACGACGATGGCCCACTGCAGACTTTGTTTCTGCGCACTGGCAATATTATCTCCAGCATTTCGATATAACCGACTCAAAAAGGGTCGCAGCGTTTTCGTTTCTTATTTTTCTTATTTTTTGTATTTTTAGAATTTGGTTTTTGCTGATGCTTCATTTGCTAATTTGACTGCCCTCCTTGCTCTGACTACTACTACTGCTTCAGCAACTCAGACCGATGACTTCCTCTTTGGTCAGCTTAAAGATGTATGGCTGAGTGGGGCAGATCAGTGCGTAAAGAGAAAACGGGGGGGGGAAAGCAAAAGGAGGCAGCTCAAATCGACGCCGTTAAGGAGAATGAGGGAGAGAGACAGCAAATATTTGAATTATTTATTCGTTCTCAAATTATTTATCTTTTTGTTGACTTCAGTTTCTGCTTCGATTTTTACCCTGTCGGTCTGTCTCTGTCTGCCTGTGTGAGAAAGAGTGGGCGAGAGTGTTTGCATCTCGGCGGCACTGACACTGGCACGGCCAGCCAGGCTCAATCGAGCGCTTTCTCGGAGACCCACGTCTTGCACACACACAGGCACAGGCACACTTTGCTGACCACTGTCTATCTTTCTCCCTGCCTGTCTGCTCTTTTATTAACTTTCACAAACACTATCGACATTCGAAACTGTCGGCTGTGTGTTGGCCATTTGTTTGATTGTCCTCATGTGTGCTGCAGAGAGCGAGCGAAAGAGCGAGAGTGCGAGGTTTCACTGACTGACTGAAGATCTGTGGTCTCTTGGCGCCCTCCGCTCACTCTCACTCCCTCATCGGCCTCAACCTCTTCTTCCTCTTGCTCTTGCCTTTTTCCCTGCTGCTGGTCACTGGGCGCTCGTTGGCGCTCGACCTAATAAATAGCCCTCCGCGTCCTCTCTCCAGTGATGATAATGATGATAAGAATCGCAATTTTAAGCGCTTTTGATCTCAATTTAATGCAGTGCCAAGTGATGATGAGGGCTGCCAATCTGACCGCAACCAGCAACCACAGACTTTCTGATATCACATTTTATCTCAATAGTTCGGGACTGTTTGGACAAAGCACCGCACTTCTGCTGACCATCAAACATCAGAAGCGCAGCAGATACTCGTTTAAACTGGTAGTGTGAAAAACTTTTCTAAATGAAATACGATAGCATTTGAGAGCTTCGTTTGCAGCGAAAAGCTTTCTTGCTGGCGTCTGAATCTTAGTTTTAAAAAATGTGCGTCTAGCCAGTCAAAAAAGTAAATTGAATTTACCGAATCGATTCAATGAAATGTGATGATACTGCTGTGTGAGAATGAGTCTGTGTGATGGCATCTTGTCGCGCGGCGGCGGCGGCTGCGGCTTTGCAGCTGTGCTCGCTTTTTCCTTCTTTTCCCCGAATTCAACTGATTCGCTCGCCTTGCAACCAGACAGCAGCAGCAGCAGAAACAGCAGCTCAATCTGTACAATGTGCTCTGGTGCCGCCGCCGCCGACTTGTCGATAAATAAAATTAGGCTCTTTTTCTCCCTCTCCTTCTGATTGGCATCAGAAGGAGTGAAGGAAAGGGAAGGGAAGACCGGAGCAATGGTGGCAGATAGCTGGCCTAACTAGCTGGCGACTGCCCGCACTGTACAGTAGTTGCCTACTGCTGTTGGTCCATGCGACCTTCTGTTCGATTGGAAGTGTCATCGTGGATGCGCGCCGAAGAAGCTCTATTTCTGTGTTTCTGCCATCACTGGACAATTGCTGGGGCTAACTCTCTCGATTGTAGTCTCTCACAGCTCTAGAGGGAGGAAAGGCGAAGATGCGATGGTAGCTCCACACACTCACACACAAAGACGCCAAACGCTCGGTTCCGCTTGCTTCAGATGGCTCACTGTGACTGAAGCCAGGGCAGCCCAGAGCTGGTGTTGTGTGCTGGCGACTTGGGAAATCTCTCAATTTGCGCACCGCTTGCTATCAGCTCCAGTGAGCCATTCATCCATACGTTGATACGATCTTTTCTCGCCTTCACTTCTTCCTCCCTCCCTCTCTTCCATTGATCTGTGGCACTGTTTGCATTCGACACTGCCAGCATCAGCACCAGCACCAGCATCAGTCTGAAGGCAGTCTTCCGTGCACTTGGCATTCTTTGCATGTGCCCACTGCCTCCTCTGATCAGCCTTCTTTTACCCGTCAATGGACTGCTACTGCTGATGCTACTGCTGATGCTGATGCTGTCAATTGCAACGTTCGGCCGAAGAAGTCGATACACTGTGTGAAGAAAACGGAATCAGTGTGCTTCCGAATCAGCAGCAGCAGCAGGTGCATTAGCAAAAAGAAGAGAGAGAGAGAGGAAATAAAGTAAAACTACAACTCGAACTTGACCTGACCTGATTGCTGCCTAGAGCTAACTTTGATTTTTTCTCTTAATTTTCTGCATTTTTTTGCAAGCAGCTGCAGTTTTTTTTCTTACTCTAAACTCGGCTGAAGGCTCGCCGCATGAAGTGGCGTCTAATATTGTTTTTTGTTCCCTCAAAACACTCTTTAGGCGCCTCTTGGCTGGATGGCGTAGTTCTTTTTGTACTCTTTTCTGCTTTTCACTTGAACGGTGGTGGTGGACTGTTTTGTCTGCCTGTCTACTGTCTACTGTCTTCACCGACAGTTGGCTTCACTGTCTGCCATTTCACTCTTCAGTGGCACTACTCTTCGTTGTCACTGTGCACGTACACACAGTTGGCTCATCAGCTGAAGTTGATGCAGCTATTATTATCTGCCTTTATTCTTCTTCTTCTTCTAATTTAAATAGATTGCATTTTGCATTGAAAAAAGGCGACCGCCATTATTAATAAGTATAAGTTTACTAATTCTCCCGGTCTGGAGTGATTGATCACACACCGCAGCGAGGCACACCACCACCACCAGCATTGCTTTGTATGAGTTTGTCTCTGTGTGTGCCATTGCTGCTGCTTCTGTTGATGATGATGATGATGATGCGAATGCTGGTGCTACTGTCTACTCAAACACACGACCACTCTTCTCTCCACTTTTACTTTCCTGGAAGCAGCACTTCATTCTCCTTTTTATTAATCACGCTGCTTTAGCAGCTTCTCCATATCAAATCATAATTATTGCACAATCCACCGCAAGTGTAGTCGCAGCAGCAGCAGCAGCGGCAGCGGCAGCATCAGGCACATCTTTTCCAGCATATCATCCTCATTTCACTGACATTGGCCCGCAGTGACGATGCAATAAAGCGATAGCTTTGAACTCCCATCTCACAATCTTTCACTTGTTTTTTGGTGGGGTAGCACTGTTTATGTTGTGGTAAGTTAAAAATTTTGCTTCACTCGCTACCACTGCTGCAGCCGCTGCCACCGCCACCACCAAATCGGCTTTGAATAATAATCGAATTGGCATTTTTGATCATGATAAATACAAGGCAATTTATTCTGCTTCTCCCCTTGCTCTTGGTGCATGCATGCATTCATTCATTCGCTCATTCATTCATTCATTCATTGCCGCTTGTGGCTTTGTTGGCCAACGGCGGCAGCTACAGCAACAGCAGCCTTTCACTCTCAATGCCAACAACTCCTTTGGCGGTTTTTTGCTTTTGCCCCTGCCTTCAATGCCATTTTGGGGCCATTTTCATTTTTCTCATTGGCTCGTCCATTTGCACTCCTTCACTCTCTCCCTTTTCACTGCGTCTCTACGCTGCTCACCCAAACATAGCTCTTCTCCTATCTGAATGTCTGATTTCTGCGCTCGAGTCCCTGTTTGTCAATAATTTTTGATCGCTTATTTGACTGCCTGTCGACCATTCTGTCTGTTCGTTGGCCATTTGTTCTGCTCGTCTGCCTCTTCTATCTATCTGTTCTGTTTTGTTGTTTCTGCTGCTGTTTTTTCTGGTTCTAACTCTGTTTGTGCACAGAGCGTCTTCCATGTCACTTTTTTGCGTGGCAGGGTATTTATATTAAATTTTTGCATTTGACGACGCCAAAACAAAAACGTATCAGCTTGAATCACAGCCTGCCTCCAATGCCCCAGTGAAGGACACATAACACATGGTTTTTTGTTCGATTCAATCAGACTGCTTTCTTCTTCTTTGCTTCTGCTGCCTAATCGACAAATCGAGCAAGTTGTAAGTAAAACTGCAGAAGCAATCTTTTGTGTTGAAGATGGTTCTCGTTTTTTGCCGATTTGGTAATACTGCCACTAGTGATTGTGCTTTACTACTTTGCACAATGCACTTACTACTACAGAGTAACACTGTCGAATCAGCACTTTCACGGCCATTTAAATGTATTACTTGAGGCTTAATTAGGCTCACGGTTGAGAGGAGTTGAGGGGGAAGGCTACAGAAACTCTCCCACTCTCGCTAGTGTTTGCTAGCTCACACACTGTACGCTGGACGATTAATTAATTAATCTAGTGAAAAGTTTTTCAATAATTCACCCTGACTGGGTGGAATTTGCTGCTCTCATTCTCTTTCTCTATCTATGCCCAGTTTCCCAACTCCCCAGTTGCTGCTGTTTCTGCCGCTATCGGCGGGTGCATTTGTCGAGTATTAGCATATTGGCCAGCAGTAGTAGTGGTGGTGGCGGCGAACACGGTGGTAATTAGTGTAATGATGACGAATCTCGGGAATCTTCTTCTTCTTCGCTGTAGACCGCTACTGACTGAATTTTCGGTGCCGCCGCGCTTTTTGGCTTTTAGGGCGGCATTGAATGCCGATGCCGAACTGTGCTAGTTTGCATGCCTCGATTATTAAATTACGATGAAGGCCGATGAAGTGAAAACGAAGATGGCTGCTTTTTGTTCATTATCAAAATCTTTTATCGAGACTTGAGCTGATGCTGCTGAAGAAGGGGCTCTTTTTAAATATATTTTTAGTTTAAATGAACGCTTTAGTCGCCATCGCCTTTATCACCCTTTGCTGTGCTTTGTTTTGTGTAGTCTTGTGTGTTTGTTTGTGTTTGCCTTCGCGCATCAATTAGCGATTGTTCTCACCACCAGTCCGACTATCCCCGTTTGAGCTCCCAGCTCCTTTTGACTCTGTCAACCTCTAATAGCGCACACAATCTTCTTATTAAGTGAGAGTGTTTTGCATGTTTAATTGGTGATCCCATGCAGAAGGGTAGAAGTTTAGGGTGCAGAGAAGATGAATAAAAAGGGGATGAATGAAGGAATGAATGAGTGAATGAACAGCAGGCCAAAAGAGAGAATGAGGAACACATTTTCCCAGATTCAGTCGCCAGGCAATCGACGATGACGCCTTTTGAGCAGCACTTTCAGGGCACTTCTCTCCACTTGCCAACGGTGTTATGCAAAGAACGGAAATAATGTGATTATGCTTCAGCCTGTGCCGTTTAAGCACACACACACACACAAACTTGGGACAGTAGTCACTCCTGGGCGCAGAAATTCATTTGCCATTCTCTTCCTTCTCGATTCTCGCGAGCTGCTTGTCCTCCACCAGCACTCTGTCATTCATTTGCCCTTTGCCAGTTTCTGTTTGTCGCCAATTAGTGAGGACAGTTGCTGCTGCTGCTGCTGTTGCAAATACAGTTGTTCTACTGAGAGAAAGAGACTAAATGCGCTCAATTATCTCAAGTGCCCACTGGCCACCGTTTGTTCTTGCTCAAATCTAGCAGTAGTGGCCTTTGCTAGTTTTGTGTGCATGTGTGTGTGTTTTTCTGTTTCTGTTCTCATCGGTGTTTATGTGTGCGTGAGTGTATGTGAGTTGACGGAAAAAGAGAGAAAGGGAAAGAAGTCAGAGAAGGACAAAGTTGCCTTCATTCCTATTGGCAAGCCATATTTGACAGGCCGACAAATATGAGCAGAGAGACTTCTTTCTGTTTCACTTCAACTACTTTTTCCTCATGTGCACTGCCTGCGCTGGTGCCCATTTTCAGCTTCTCAGTTTTTTCCTTTTTCTGCCATTGTTTCGCTGCCTATACTTTGCCGTTGATTCGCGACGTAATCTAATTGACTGTGCTGGGCTGGGCTATTTACATTGCTCATTGCTGCTGCTGCTGATGCGGCAGTTGAGAGCTAGGAAAGAAGAAAGAGGGAGAAAAGTGAGTGAAAGAGCGAAAGACAGGCAACCAGGATTTGTTCTGCACATTACTCAACTCAAATTATTGACTTGCTAATTTGCCGTGATTGCTTCTCCTCTTCTCCTGTCCTGGCAGCAATGTCTCTTCAGTACAGTTGATAGTTCTAGCATGGCATTCTAGGTCGGTCGCACCGCCACAACTACCACCACCGCCATCACTTTACTCAGCGGTGGCAACAATCGATTCAATGTGTGTGTGTTCCTTTGTGGTAGTTGTTTCTGATTCTCCGATTTCCAGGCAATCGTAGTGCTCTTGGGCTATTTGTCCTTTGAATTTAAGCGGCACGCTGACTGTGTTCATTGCTTGCTTGCTTGCCTGACTGCCTTCCACCACCACCACCATCGTTTTATTTGGCATTATTTCCCTTCCTTTTTATGTATAGATTTTGTCGGAAGCAGAGAACCAGTGGGACTTTGGGTGCTGAGATGTGCCTCAGTAGAACCCTACCTTCTTCCTCGTTGACTTGTATCTCCCTCGCACCATTTTGGTCGCCTGTCTAATCGTTGTCAATTGCTGGTGCTTTTTAGAGATGCACCTCCAGTGGCTGCCAGTGTGTGTGTGCCTTTGCTTTTGCCTTCTTCTTTGTCTCGAGCAGTGTTTGTGTTGCCTGCTGGCGTTGATTTGCCTATGCTACTATTTTACTATTTTTGTAACTCAATCGCTTTAATTGTCGTGCAAATTATTATTGTTGTATCCCCTTCCCGGCTGTTGACAATCTTCACTTGTTATATTCTTTTTGCTGCTGTTATTATTGCTGCTGATGATGCTGGTGCTGGTGATGATGATATTTTTTGCTTTCCCTCTCTTTCGATTTAATTCGCTGTCATTATCGAGCGGTGCTGGTGCGGTGCGACCGTCCTCTGCAGTCATTCATGGACAAACACACACTCACACACAGGCGAAAACATCGTGAAACACACACATATGCATTGAGCGGTGTTTGCTTTAACACTGGTGCGTCATTCCTTCTCCTCTAAATTGGTACACAGTCAGTCAGAGACATACCACCGCGGGGACAAACAAAGCGGTTGCGGTGCCCAAAGACGAAGGAAGGCAAAGTGAATTGAGGCACATCAACTGAGCGAGGGACTAGCACTTTTTCCTCTCTACTGCGACTCGAATTAGTTTGCAATTTCTGACAGGTTTATTTTGGCAGCGCCAGTTTCTCTCTTGTCGCCTCGGCTGCTGCTGCTGTTGCTGCAGTTTAATCAGAAACAATGGACCTCGCTGAACTGAACTGGTTAGTAGTTGAACAGGCTACTACTACTGCTACTAGCACTGCCATCGCTGGTCACACAGCAAATAATGATTTATTTTACATTTTGTCACGTTAGCATCAAGTTTCAGTGTTATTAAATATATTTTGCTCTTTTTTGAAAAGTTTGTCCCTTCAGTGCACTGCTCTGCTCGGCACACACTGGTCTAAGAAATCGATTGCGCTGAAGCTGGCTAGTGAGCTAAGCTGCCAGTGGCGGTGGTGGTGGTGATCTTCTCAGCTTTGGCTCCTTTTCCCCTCCTTCTCCTTCTTCTTCTGGTTGGCTATTTATTGTCTGTAGCCCTTGCCCTCCCCTGCGTTCTCAAAAAAGCAGCCTAACTCGCAGTTGACATTTGCCTGACATGAAGGATGCTGGCGCTCGTTCGAGTGAAAAGCGCGCGCGGCCACCAAAGCTCTGATAAGCGTTTGTGTTCTCTGTACATTTTACTACATTCTTCTTCTCTACGGTCAATCAACGTGCCTTTTGGTTCACTGTCTTCTCTGCTTTTTGCACCGAGCTGAAATGTCTCTCCTTCATTAAAAGGATAAAAATGCTGCTAATTAGTAAAATTGAGCAGCAGAATTGGCTGGCGTGACATTTGAAAATATCGTCATCATCATCATCAATTGAGTGTGGCTGCAGTTCCGGTTTAACCGCTAGTGGTGGTGTGTGTGTTTTGCCGCTGACACTTGAAGCACTGCAGCGGCCACTTCACCGGCAAAAGTCAAATGCCCTTTCAAATGCCCCTTCTCTTTCATTCTCATGTAAACTGTCTCTTGCGGTTAGAAACACTTCTCTCTCTCCCTTTCAATTGAGTATTCATCTTTTTGCCTTCTTGTGTACCAACTTCGTCTTTGAATGGACGAAAGTTACTACCACTGCTCGCAACAATGTGGTTCACGAGTGGCGGTGATGTACTACTGCGATCAGAGTACTAGTACCAAAAAAAGTGAGAGTGAGCAGTATTGTGTGTGTACTGTGTGCAGTGTGCAAAGAAGGGAACTGCGGGCACTTGAGCCGCTCTCTGTGGCTCTGAAGGCTCCACCATCGATGATGATGATATTTGAGAGCAGGCAGATTGAAGAAGAAGAAGAGGATGAGAAGTGGGGAACGGGCAAAGGCAAAGGCTGGGGAGATTTAAGAGACACTTAGTGTCGCGGCCGCCGGTGAAGAATTACCACCCGGCACTCGAGGACGGCGCACAGCAGCATAGCAGTGAGTTGGGGGTTGTGCAAATGAGTACAGATAATTTTCATATTAAAAGAAGGAGCATTCAGACGCTGAAGAAGAAGAAGAAGAAGTGGGATTGAGAAGTGATGCAGCGATTTGCTGAGAGAGAGATTGTGTGAGTATGTGTTTGTGTGTGTATGCACGCGTTGCAGTCAGTCAGTCGTAGCCATCTGAGCAATACTTCTGCCGCCTCTGCCGTCTCGGTGTCTTCTGCACTTCTCCCTCCAATGGTGGTCTTTTCCCTGCATGGCAATTTGCAAATGGAGGTCTCTAGTGACTGTCTCTTGGCTTCCAGAGTTTGTTCTTCGTTTTCTCCCTTTCTTCTTTGGCCACTGAGCGCCCCATAAGGAGCTGGCTGCTTTACATAACGGAGAAGAAAAAGAGAGAGAGAGAGAGAGAGAGAGAGAGAGAGAGAGAGAGAGAGAGAG
>JAALOO010002003.1_pt1 | contig 12229 bp, 14 predicted proteins | sample 7257641 | NCBI WGS metagenome assembly JAALOO01 (sample SAMN14085613, study PRJNA598686) | mite metagenome | biome: ENVO:01001000; feature: ENVO:01001002; material: ENVO:01001226; isolation source: single female mite from University of Michigan culture on fish food culture... ... | reverse complement strand
GTGCAGAGAGAGAGAGAGAGGGAGAAAAATCATTTTTTTAGGGATAGGAGGATATAAATAGATCAACAAATCAATAGCAAAAACTTGTTTGTGCTACTTTTAAAACAGATTTTATTTAAACTCTGAAATAACTTTCAATTTTTCAAAAGTTTTACCTTTCTTGTCTTTAAAACTACTCTTCTCAACTTCTCCATCAGCCCGTCGATTTGCAATCAAATACTCTTGGTTATCTGTTTCTACTTGATCGCTTTCGCTAGAGTTTTCATCCAACTCCTCGACTGTTTTGGTCGATTTTGATGCATCAGGAACACCGAGAAAAAGAGAGCTATAAATAGAAATACTTTATTACTCTATTCATATGATAGTGATAGACTTACTAGTAAGGCCCTTTACCCGTTTCAGATTTTTCGGAAGACGCTTTTACTAAATCATGCACAGTAATAACTCTGTTACCCTTGGTTGCGTCAATTTTTGGATTCATTTTGTAGACCAGCTTTGTCTTTGACCACTTCTTTCTGTTGTCTGTTCCTTTTGGTTTTTTTGTGTCAATCATTTGTACAAACTGCTTTCGGTCTCCTGTGTAGGCATCCTCTTCTTCATCTTCAAAAACAATCTCGTGGTTAATGTTTTTGGTAGACTCTTCTTCATTTTCAACCTCAAGTGGCTTTAAGTCTGACTCGGTGCTATGTGTTTTGATTGGAATTTGTGAAGAACCATCGGCGAGTAAACTAAAGGCATCAATTGAACTGGTTTTTTGCGTGTTGATGAAGGACTTTAGTAAGCTACTTAACTGAGCCACGTTTTGCTGGTCACTCAGGTGAAGTCGTGATTCAGGCGAGGCAACAATGTGGTGAATATGATGGTGGGTCACCTTTTTTACGACTCTGCAAAAGGCAAGAAAGTGTCATCAAGTTGTGGCACAAGGTCAGAGTCGTGTGCAGTAAATTAACTGGTTACCGAATGACACTTACGGAATATAGCGCACATTAGATGCATCACTGCCGCTGCTGAACATGTCAACTGATGACGATGACACCTTTGGCAAGACGGCACTTTTGGGTGCACGTAGCTGGGGCGAAGGCATACTGAAGACTATTTGAGGTGGAGGAACAGGCAATGGAGCGTAGATGACTTTGACCGGAGATCGACTTGGCGCAGCAACCAACGACTGATGACGGGGATGATAATAGCGATAGGGAAATGGTGCTACTGGATTCCAGTAAGGTTTTGGTTTAGGTGGAGCACTTTGAAAGGAGTTGCGTCTAATTGCTCTAATGGGCATCACTTGGGGAGAAACCCGAGACAAGTGAGGCACTGCTGCTCGGCCCAAGTATGGAGAACGGTGATAAACAAAAGGGTCATGTCGCGAAAAAGATGGGTAGCCATAGTGAAAAGGCGGTTGAGAGTGGATGCAGTTAAAGAATGTTGAGAAACACAGCAAAAACAATTGCAAGTTCAAGTTCATTGTGAAGTTTGTAATTGATTTGCCGTTTACAGGGCACCACCATTAGAGCGCAAAGCTAAATTCAAACTGATCGGCGGTAGTTTGATTGTTTACCTCTCGGTACCTAATCGATAAAGAAAATGTCACATTTTTAAACCGGTTTAAGGTTTTGCGGTTAACTTTTTTAAATAGTCGTGATTGAGTGCAATCAGTTATGGCACTGGCCTGCTGGAAAGTTAGGCAATTTATGTAATTTTTATTTTTGATTGTAAAGAATTGACAACATGAATGAATTTAAACAAGAGCTGATAGTTGATGACATTGAAATTGTTAAAGTGATGAAAATGAAGCCAACAACCTGGGCAAATTGTGATGGCACTCTAAAATTGATTGTAATAAAACTGATAGGCACCACCGAACCCGTGTTGTGGCCATGGCTGCTTTGAACTTATCGAGTGCAACACTTCGGACTTGATAATGTCAGGCAATTGCATTGAAATGGTACGACTGCAAAGAAATGATACAAAAGAAATTCAAATGAAACAGTTTTTAGTAAACATCAATTACAACCAGAACTAACACTTTTCTGTACTACCTATTGATCACGTAGTACAAGCACAGATTAGCAGATTAGTTCTTACATTGTCACTATCTAATATCCAATGGAGCCATAATCATATCCAGGATCTACTGCATACCCGCCTTCACTATAGCTTGAGCCGTACGAACCACCACTTCCGCCGTACGATTGTCCATAGTCGTTTTCACTGTACAGTCAAAAATGTCCATTATTAGCACTGAATTAGCCAACAAATTGTGCTCATTACCGAGAAATAATAATGATTTTAGGCCCCATTAACATGAATGGAAGGTACTTTTTGAGTTTTTTCATCTTTAGCATCTTCTTCAATTTTTTCATTCCTTTGGCATCCGTTTCGGACACTGACGTAAGCAGTAATGTGGCACTGATAATCATCAGCAGAAAAGTAAATGCTATTAATTGGTTGCGATGACAACTTCCCTTCCATGGAAATCTTAAAGAAAGAGGGGGCATTTTTGGAGAATTGCTGAGAACACGACACAGAGAAAATAAAGACAAAATTGAAGGGATGAAAAACAAAAGGGTTCAGTGCACAGTAGGCCAAATCTGTTTTTTGTTGGCAAACTTGGGTCAATTTTAAGATACACTGTAAATAGGATGCATTTTTGAAGTGCAAGTATAAAAACTAATTTTTATATAAAAAGAAAATCAACACAGTTATCACACAAAATGACACGGTCATCAAGACTGGTCGACGCTTTTTATATTTTCAGTTTTTGAGGTAACCTACATTTCTTTTTTTCTTGTCGAAAATGCTAGACATGGAGAACCCGAATAAACCAAAGGTGTTTCGATGACAGACAAATGACACAAAATGTCAGTCAAAAAAGCAAGTGCTAGCATAAAAAAATGTTCAACTATTTACACTAGATGACTGTTCAGAAAATACCGGATCTCGCCATCGTGGATCAGCTTCAAGGAAGCAACTTGTACTTGTTTTGAATTGGAGTTCATTGCCTGATTTCTGCTGAATCCCACTGACCGGTTAAGTGGCAAAGTGAAAGGAAAGATAAGATGAGATGACCAAAGTTGAGTCCGTTTTTGCCATCTCACCTCTCTCTACAAATTGTCGTTTTTCATTAAGCAATTTTATTTGTATTAGAAGAAGTATAAATCACACATTACACTTCCTCTTTAAGCAAAAAATTCAAATTAATGGTTTCTCTGTTTCCGTATTTAAAATTTACAATTTTATTAAGCTTTTTAGTACAAACAAAATTACTAGTTGCACATTTTGCAAAAGAAAAAACTCTTCGAGCTTAGTTGTAAGCAAACTCTTTAGATGTCGCCTTGATTTGTTTTGGCTTTTTTAAGTTTTTTGCTCAAAAACGTGATCTCTCTTGATGGCATAAATCCTGTTTGTACTAGTTTCAAAAACTTGCTGATTTCTAAACATCGATAAGATATATTTAAAGATAGCACTTACTCCTCGTGAAAAAGACGACATTCAATTGCCAAAGTCAAATACTAGTTTTCGAAATATTTTTTATTTTACAAAAATGGGCCTTGAAAGTATAACTCCACTTGGAAAAGGAGATCACTGCAACACAACTCCTTCCCGATGCATTCCACCGTCTGCACCTCTGTTCACCATTAAAGAATCGGATTACTTGCTTAAACAAAGTGGCGTTGATTCTTCATTTGATCGACTGTTGAAGGATCAATGGAATTCAGCTGTTGAAGCCGGTGTTATGAAGTACGACATACGCCGGCACTCGCTCCCATCAAGGGTAATATCTTCAAAAGACTACAAATTTATAGCTTCATTAATTGAGGGCCGAGCTCCTGGAAAACGGCGTCAACCAGATGAAATGCTATCTTTAAGAATGCCTTTTGACCCACTCAAATTCAACTTTACAAAAATTGAACCAAACGAGCTTCTTTTCAAAGTGAAGTACGGTGATCTAGAGCATTCTGTGCTTGTCAACAAAAGTCCCATTGAGTTTTGTTCTTCGTTGTTGGTCCCTTCGTTAGAGCAGTGTTTACCACAGGTAAATAATGAAGCTTACAAAGTACATAAAACTAATCACATTTCAACATAGGTCCTAACCGATGAGTCACTTTCCTTGGCAATTCAAGTGCTTGCGCTTTCTGACCACCAGTCACTTCGCCTAGGCTTCAACTCTCTCGGAGCAATGGCGTCAGTCAATCACCAGCACTGGCATATTTACTACTTCTTTTATAAACTCACAATTGAAGATTTGCCTGTGAAAGACAATGTCCTCCAGGGCTGGCCGATTCCTGCGATTGTCTTTGAGCTGAATGAACTATCTGACGAACACATATCTGACGTTGTGTGCCGAGCAATGAAGATAGTCACCTTTAGCATCAATGCAGGAATTGCACATAACCTCTTTTTATCGCGCACTGCATCGGGCTCTATTCGTTTGTTTATTTGGCTGGTTGAGCCTCGGTTCGGTGCCAAAAACGATCTCAATATAAATCCAGCCTTTTGTGAATTCAGTGGTTATTTTATTTGCAAGACAACAGAGATGTTCAGCAATATTGACGAAACAATGTGTGTCAAGCTTTTACATTCAGTCACTTCAAAACATTCACAAGTTCTTCATCTTCTTTAGAACAACGTTTCTTTATCAATGGCAATAAAAAGATTTACTAATGGTTTATTTATCATTTATCAATGATAATTGTGAGAAGAAAAACGCAAAAATAAAAGTGTTTTTTTAGACAAGTTTGTCATGAATGGACATCGTTCGATGTTTTGGTCGGTGATGAATGTGATCAAAGGTGATATGGCCTGAATCGTTGGAAGAAGAAATCGTCATTTTGTCATCATCAAACAAAGCCAAATCATCGATTCTTAAGCCTCCATTGCCGTGCTCGTTGGACTGTGTATGAATATCGCCATCCTGAATGTAGTTTCTGTCCAGTAGATAACTCAAGTTAGAAGTTTGTTACAAATATAACCTTTAAGTTTACCTCAGTTTCCATAATGTTTCATGTTGTTTGGCCTTTTGTTTTTCATATTTCATCTCCAGCTCCTCGTAGAGCTGAACTCGGTGATCAAGTTCTTCTTCCAAATCCTTGATCTTATGGTTAAGCTCGTCAATCAATCTTCTAATTGACTGATCATTTTGACTATAGGCTTGTAGTTTGGCTAATTTGGAGGTTCCTGAAAGGCCAAAGGAGACAAGGTCATCAGAGATCCCTTTGGACTTTTGGTTACGACACTCCTTCTCTAGATTGAGGATCCTTCGCTCCATCTGGTTGCTTCGATCTTCCGTTTCAGCCAACTAAAAATATTAAAAAACGCATCAATTACATTTGGTCACATTTTCATTGCTGCTTCACTTACCTTGTAAGCAAAGTTTTCATTCTCCATTTCAATGCTTCTATTGAGTTTATCAAGAACAAAATTTTTCTCATTGGCATCATCTAAAGCGCTTTCTAGATCGACGCACTTTTGGCGGAGTTCCACTAGTTCAGCGTCAAGTATCTCACACTTTTCACAATACTTGGTCTGTACTTTGTTTGAGTTTAGATCTACCCCTTTAGTAGAGTCAACGGCGGCAATATCTGCCGTGCCATTGTCAGTTGCACCCAACTGCCAACAACTTCGTGATGACCGCAGCTTTAGACTATCACAGAGATTCAGGCCATTTGACATTGAGATCGAAGAAGCCAAAGAGGAGGTAGAAGATGAGTTGACAAATCCGCTGTTTCGATTTAGAGGCTGTTGCTGATTTGGCCCTACAATGAGGTTCCCCTTTGCCCTTGCATCTGTCTCGACTAGATGTGCTCGTCTGTGTTGTGATGCTTTGCCGTGTGATCTGCTGCCGTAGAGACACTTTTCAAGCTCACCATCCGAATCTTCGGCATCCTCCTCATCAGCGTCTGCCTCCTCAAGAAGGTTATTATTATCCTGAGAGTAACGGCGACTAGAAGCTGGTTTGATGAACGACTTCTCGGCGGCAACGGCTGCAGAAGAGACCTCCGCCGTTTGCTTCTCTCTTAAACATTTGTTTTCTTCTTCCAACAGAATCAGCCGTTCAGTTGATAATTTCCAAACTTGCTCAATATAATCTTCTACTTCCTATTATGTGAAAAACTGCTGTTAGATTGATGAACAGTAGTAATAAATTTACAAAAATGGCAAACTGACAGAACTGACAATAAATAATTAATTTTAAAATTAATGATGTTGGGTTGCTTATAAAATTAAATTTTGAAGATAAATTATAAAACACACTTGCTGTGTAAATTTCAGTAAACTTAGCTAGATAAAAACATTTCAGTTATGAAAAGTATTACTAATTTCCATAAATTGATAATTCATGTGACTGCGTCAAATGATTGCAATTTTCTTCAACCTTTTCAACATTTGGCGAAAATCAGTTTTTGAAAAGCGATTCACTTTTTTAATTAACATTAATTAATTGTCAGTTAACCAGCTACCGTTTTTATCTTTGCTAGCATGTTTTAACTTTGATTATACCAAGTGGCGTCAATGAAGCATGTACAGGTACTGTGGCAAAATAAAACTACATCCACAGCCGTCCCTGTTTTCGTTAGTGACTAATTAATAATAATTGCCTTCTTCTCTCAATTACCACATGCTGACAAGCCGCTATTGTGCCTACACTAGTTCAAAAGAGACAGGCAAGTGAACAGTAAATCGAGTTGCCTCTGATTGCCTACTAATTGGGCCAGGTGCTGAGAAGCAAATTGGACTATGGCCTTTAAAGTAGACCAGGTTAGGGGTTAAATGGCCACTAAGGTGCTTTCTTGGTCACCAGGTAATGGGAACAGTAGAAAAAATAACAAACCCGAAGTTCTTCATCATGCTGAACCCTCATTTTTTCAATCTGATGTCGTAAGGATTGACAGTTGATTTCAGCATCCCCCAGCCACCGCCAAACAAAGAGCAACTTTTGTGCATCATTAATTTTTCGAAAATCCAAACCTTCAGAGCGGAAACGATCCAGCAAAGCGAGACGTTCATCATCGGCTGTCTATAAAGTTCAATGAGGAAACGAATCAAATAATCGATTAACTGTTGTCAATTTTCTTCGAGTCATTAACGGTTTGCTGAACTGAAATTTACCTTTCCGTTGGCTGAACCGACAACAAATCGAAACGGCGAACTTTTAGAAATCCCTCGTGGATCGATGTAGTTGGTGGCAGGAAGCAAGTTCAAGTACATTCGGTGATCCATTCCGCAGTGTTTGTATAAGCAGTGAATGCCAAATCGTTTTTAAATAATTTGTTTCTTCAAAAACTATGAGACCATTTTAAAACAGTAAGTTTAAAATTAAAGAGATCTGAGTTGATGGCAAGACAAAAACTGATTTTTCGTTTCTCCGAATGAGTGATCTGTAATTAGAAAGTAATATGGTTTATTAAACAATTGCACTTGAAAAGCTATTTTTTCCTACATCAAAATAATGACTTCTTTCTTTACGAACAAAAACTCGGTAACTCGAGGTTAAGAGCAAGTACAGGACACAATACGAGTAGTACGTCTAAAAGGACCTGCCGTTTATAGCTAATAATTTGACATTTTGTCACGAGAAAAGCTGTCAACTGGGCAAAGGGCGTTCAAGGGAAAATGGAAAGGCAGCTATCACTGACTGACTGCTCACTGTGAAATGTTTGTCAAGTCGGTGCAACTGAGTTTACTACAGACACACTGCAAATTAAAACAAACAGGCATTCGTGAGAGCAAAAAAAAGTCAAGTGTAGCCATTGCTTGTTGACGAAGGCGAAAATTGACCCGAGTCAAAGAGTGCGACTTCAGTGTTGGACGATGACGATGAGACACCACAGCCATTGAGGCAACAATCTCAATCTCAGCAGCATTGGAACAAAGTACACTGCACCGAATACAATTCATTTGAATCGATCAAGCAAAACGACTTTGACGCCCGAGCGTGAGCCAACATTAACGAGCTTCAAAGCTCGCTCTTGAAGCTCCAAAGCAAAGGCAGACTTCAATCGATCATAGACGACGACGACGACGACGAGTTAGTCTCCGTCTCTGTCTCTGTCAGTCTATTAAACGATGAAGTCAGTGTAATTAGCGAGAAGAAAGAGAGCACATCGAAAAGCGGCGGATCGCGCGCATCGCCTAATGGTCTCGAAGTTGCCACTACCAGGCCGGTTGCATGACAATTGAGGAAGGCAACATGGAACAATCAGACAAGCAACAACTAATTGACATTTCTTTACTACACTAAAGCACTACTACTCACTATTGACTTTATCTTATTTCTGAACCTATTTGCTGTCTACTGCATTAGGCCTAATAAGCCTACAAATACACTGCATTGTTCAACAAATTTCAGCGTGCTTTCAAATCAGATCATGCACATCTGCCATATATACCTTAATTAGGAGACTAATGATTTACCGTCTAGATTTTGCAGTTGGCAAAATTAGTCAAAGTATATAGCTTATTGTTAGTTGGTTATAAATTGCTTAAGTAATTAGATGCATTAGTTTTCTTGACAGAATCATTAAGCGTCGTCAAATACTGGTATAGATTTATTTTCAAAAGCAAGTGCTCTAAATTAACATGCAAGTAAAAAATTCAATTTTTAAATTTAAACAATCACAAAGAAAAATCAAACATTGTTTTTGTTGAATCTTGATTTTTAATAATAGTTAATAGAATAACTTCCCTAAGGCTCACTGGCATTTTATTAAAAAAGCCTTCGATATTTGTTATGTCACTCTAGCCAAATGGCATTGCAAGTGTCACAGCACCACTATTCAGAACCACATGTAACTGGAAAATGTCACATTTTTCTGTCGAATCAGTGTGAAAAGTAAAAGCAATTTGGCATTTCATTTTGCTTCTTTTTGTGCGACGGCCAAGCTAAGCATTTTTTCCATTAGCCGCTTCATTACTTAATCATTAAACAGTCTAATGTCAAATACACTTTAGACACTCTGACAAACTAACATGCTTATACACTTTTTGTACACTTTTTTTTTGCTCAAATCGCACTGGGAGTAATTAAAATTTTTTAGCTTGAATGTGAATTTGTGGTTTTTTGACAATGTAAAAAATATGTGTTTTTGCAATTTTTTATCACCACTGATTACGGATTGCAACCGGAAATCTTTTCTAGAACTCCCCAAATTATAAACATTTGTTCAAAAAGCTTGAAGGCCTTTAATAATGAATTGTAAGTGACGTAATCGAAAGATGATACTTACACGAGTAGAGGTGATAACAACTGGTTTTGATTGAGTTAGTAAATGACAGAGCAAAAATGTGATGGACGTGCTCGAGGGATGTAGCTGTTTACTAATATTTGAGGTGAAAAGTAACTCTAAAGGATGCAATTAGAAAACTATTTAACAAGTTTCAACAACGAGGACAACTGTCTGCAGAGGATAAAGGTAAATAACTCCAAGGATGCAAAAATGCTGGTCAGACTTGCTGAAGATTTGATGAAACAGGCTAATTAATATGGCGATTACAGCATCTTCTTTTGAGTACTTTCAGGTTTTTTCAGAAAAATGATTTTTTGACAAAGAATTATACTGGTTCACTCTTCAGTTTGGCACTTTGGTTTTCTTTTGATTAGTTTTTTTTCAGGCAAATAAAATGGTCACACATTTGGCGTTGTTATCGTCGATGAAGGAACATTACCGGAGTATACTTTCAAAGACACAGCCACAGACGCTTGACTAAGTTTTGAGGTTAAAGTTTGCTCAGCTGTTCTGAATGGCTGTGCAGCTTGAAGCAGGTGACAGGTGAGCACATGGTTAAACCAAAATCAATTGTCACCTTTTAGTTGAAGCACATGTTGAAGTACAATGTTTTTGGCGAGGAGAGCGGCATGAAAAGGGCGCCTAAAAGGCTGCAGCAGCAGACTTGTCGCCGTCAACAGCAATGTGAATGGTGAAGTAATGCGCCAGTGTCTGTCTGCCAGATGAGACACACAGACCACCATCAAAAACAGCAGCAGTAGCACTACTGAGAAGAGACACACTTTGGCAGAGCTCGAAGTTAGCTCGACCACAGTACGAGGCACTCACCATTCGCAGGCGCTTACACACAGACTCGCACGGGACAGCATTACGCGTCGTAGTGGCACCAAGCACTAGCAAAATAGATCCCGTGACTCTTCAGCCAAAAAGCTTCACAGCCACCGAAGTTCCTTTGAAGTGCACTGCCACTGTCAACTCACTTCTGGACCAGTCTCTGACCAAGCACCGTGCACCATACCACTTCTTCTATTGTCCAAAGATTCTGAACAATTTTTATTTGCAATTATATAGAGGTAGAATTAAGATTCGATAGCTACTAAAGGAGAGGGCAGCTATGGTATATAGCAGTCCATTTGGTAGCTTTCTAATGGGGGTGTTCTACCAGCCCTAATGCTTAAACAGTACAGCTACAAAGAGGGGTGGCGTAGTCACGAAATTCAAGAACGTAAGTTTAAGGCCATTTGACAATGGTTCAGTGCAAACTACAGATATATTTGTTTGCCTTTGTCAGTCAAAAAAAAGACAAAAACGCACACTTTGATGAGTTCTTCAGTGTTAAGCACATTCCCGTAGTGCACTTTCCGGACTGACTGACGTAAGCTTAAAAAAGTATGGGAAAAATAGTTAATGGTACGATTCCATTTGCAATTGAAAGGGAGGAAATATGCTGAGGCAACACAAAGAACAATTTCAGACAAAGTGGGCCATCAAACGAATTAGTGGCTCAGGAATGGCATGGGGCCAGAATGACTTTTCTTATATTCATTAATACAATTTATAAATGCCTAAATGAATGTTCACTGGCACGTAGCCAGCAACAGCAGCAGCAAAACTGAGATCTGTTTCTGCTTGTTCCAGAAAATGCTTTTCTTCTTTGGGTTGCGAGAAAAAAAATTGAAATGGTTTTTGTCATCTTCAGCCGACAGTAGAATGACTAAGCGAGTGCATTTAAGCATGGCCGAAGCCCATTTTCAACCGATCAAGTGCATCCGCAATTCCCTCTTCTTGAAGGTCCTAGCTAATTAGCATCAGTATTTCACAAGCGGCTGCATTTTAATCGCCTGGCTGACCACATAATTTTCTTGTTCTACACTGCCACTGCATTTTTCTCTTCTGTTCTTGCCAGAGACGACATCGATTTGGAAAGAGAGAGAAAGAGAAAAAGGGAAAGGGAAAAACGACGCAAGAGGAAACACAGTTGAGCTTTCTGATTGAACGTCAGCGGCAGCAGTAATCAGAGGTGTCAGGTAAGTGGATAACCTTCAAACGTTCACAAAACTTCAGCTACCTGAACGAGTCACTCTGTCGCAAGTGAACACTACCGCCAAATGAAAACTTTTCCAGTCTGTCTGACTGTCAAAAAGGTACTTTTGTTTTGTCTTTGTTTGCCAACAGCTTCGTAGTGCCCGTACACTTTTCCTTTCTCCATCATTGTTTATCAAGAAAGCAGTACAACCACAAATGAGAAAGTGTCCAAAGTACGCCGTGTGACTATTTTTCTTGCATTGGTTCGTTGGCCAGCGTTCGATCGCGTAGCTGTGTTGAGCTCCTTCCTATCGGATATATCAGAAACCGATTACAGCCACCTCGGCCGGCGTGTGTGCACTGAGCGGCAACACTAGGCGATAAGGCAGCAACGGAACAGAGATAGAAAGGAACAAGGAGCTGGTCGATGAGCTCGCAAGTTGGGATGATGATGCATTGAATAACTTGCAAATTGGACGCCATCATGCATCTGTTTTGCGACAACATGGCAGGTCATTTGAATATTTATCGCCGCCTGTACCGCGGAACCTAAAACAAAACGGATGCACGCATCAGCAGACAGAGATTAATGAAATAGTTTTTAACAGCGACAAATGAACAAGATAGGCAACAACAATTGCTTAACACCAAACTGGACCGGAGATTGATGAGCAGGGAGCCAAGTGGGCCAAGTGAGATTGGAAGATGGTGCTATACTTGCTGTTGCTTACTTGGTCATTAGCAGATTTGTTGTTTTTTTTTGTTTTTTTCAAACGATAACCAAAAAACTCATTGATGTTCCAGAAAAATGATTGCACCCATTATTAATTTGGCTGACAATGAGGAAAATGTTATAGTTTTTGGTGGTTTCGTTACAGAAGATAAATTGTCTACTTTTCATACAAGCGAATTTTTTAATAAAAACAAGGGCGTGAGTGTCGCTTCGCGCCACGTACTCTTTAGTTTTTCTAAATTTT
>JAALOO010002002.1_pt1 | contig 12232 bp, 9 predicted proteins | sample 7257641 | NCBI WGS metagenome assembly JAALOO01 (sample SAMN14085613, study PRJNA598686) | mite metagenome | biome: ENVO:01001000; feature: ENVO:01001002; material: ENVO:01001226; isolation source: single female mite from University of Michigan culture on fish food culture... ... | reverse complement strand
TAAAGTCAGTCTGGACTACGTATGCTTGTGTTCACTCTCACTCAGCGCTTCTCTAATTAATAATAATTGCTGATGCTGTTGCTTCTTTTCACCATTCTATAGCCGCCTGCCCGACTATTGTTGAGAGCCTAACTGTGCGACAGTTTAGTTAATGTAAACAACCTTATCGGCAGTTTTGGCATTTGCCTAACGGTTAAAACAACATTGATGTTTGGTGACGATGTACTTTTAATTAAACAAATTATTTAAAATTTTTAATAAAAAATAATGATAAAAAGCAATTTTAAGCAGCACATACATTTAAATGAGGTTTCAAAGGTTTTGTTTTATCTATGGCGCCGACTTCAAGTTGAAAAAAACAAAAAAAATTAAAAAAGCAAATATGTTTAGTGGCGCATTTGTCAACCAGTTTGTTGTATAGATGGGCAACTGGAGCACATTTTATGTACTGTTTGTCTAACAGGCAGACCAAGTGTGAAGTTATTAAAAAACAAACATTTTTTTTATTTTTGTATTAAATTTTAAACCTATTTTTAGTTTTGTTTTGTAAACTGCTTCAACCTTATTACCCAAACAATGTTCAATTTGACAACAACAACGCCACATCTTGACTTGAAATCAAAGCTTATTATATTTAACTTTCACTACAAAAATATATTATTTTGACCATTTTGTTACTTTACAATTATATTTAAAGTTAAACAACGACATTATTATCTTGTTATATATTTTTGCAACTAAAAAATTTTAATTGTTGATTTTTTATATAAATAACTCAATATTTTGCGTTTTTAAAAACTTTTTTACTAAACAATACTTGTAACATTTTTGCTTAAACATTGCGTGTCAAGCAGTCATTTGTGTTAACACTGTTTCTTGATAGCTCAATCAAAAAAATTATTTTGTTGTTTCAAGCAAAAACAACAAAAATTGTTTTTTGATGCATATTTTTTCTAGAAAACTTTTACATTTGTTTAATTTTAATAATTTCTAGTTAAAATTTTTAAAAAACAACGTTTATTTTAAAATGTTTTGATTTAAAAAATATTTATTGAAAAATATTAAATAACATTTGTGTAATTTTTGTCTATCAATAAACTTTTTTGATGCAATTTTAATAATAGTTTGTTTGTTGTTTTTAAACTTTTAATTTTATAAAAAACAAATTTACATAATTTTTAGTGTGCAAATAAACAATTCTACTTTTGTTTTGTCAAAAAATTTAATGTGTATCTATTGTGTCATTATAAACAAATAAAAAAAACGCACAAAAAATTTTTTCATTTTTTACTTAAAAACAAATGTCACTTGACCACCAAAAAACTATCGTTTATTTTTTTCTTTTGTTTGTTTTCATTGAACTAACAAACGAGCCACTCCTCTGCCTGGTAAATTAAGGCAACAACAGCAGAAGCACTAGTAGTTGCCGTTGTTGGCAAAAGATTTCCAATAAAGGCGATCCATTTAGACTGCCAGTTCGGCAATAGCTGTTTGTGAGACCATACTAATACCAAAATCAAAAAAGAGAGAGAAAACAAACCTAACAAAACTGGCAGTTATCAAAAATTTCTGACAAGTTGTGAGCTTTTTCGTTTTTTCTTTTTCACAAAATATAAGTACAAAAACATCATGCACTCCACTTTGGTCCGATCAGTTTACTAGTCCGAGCACGCAACTCTTTCTATTCTTATCTTATCGGTACGTTTTGACAAGTGCAGAAGCGCACAGTATTGTCACTAACAAAAAATTAGCACTAGCGACCCTTGATACTTCTTGTGTTCACGTTTTGTTTTTTATCTCAACAAAAATCGTACGTTTGTGCAATTAATTTTTTGTTATTAACCTACAAACAACTTTTTTCCAGATACTTTTTCTTCTCATTTGTCTCTAACCTTTTTTAATTTTGCTGAATGACAAAATTAAATTGCCTAATAGTAATTACCTGTAAGTACCTCCTATCGCTTTGATCATTAGTGCGCTTTGCCCTATTTCCTGCAATGCCATCGCCGTCAGTTCTGTGTACAGGCAGCAGCACTGCGCAAGTGTACGTTCACTTTGTTAATAGACTTTTCAGCTGCTTTTTTCTATTCTCTGATCATCATGCTGTTTTTTATGGCAACATTTTTAGTTGCTAACGCTTTAGTGCCTGCATGCAGCCATTTCAGCGTTGGTGCACTGTGAATATAAGCAGTAAACATCAGGTTTCCCTTCTCGTTGTTGTTGACACCAAATATAGTAACGCTAAGATAAACTGCCAACAATTCTTGCATTCACTTTCTCTTACTTTTTCATTTTTTTCAATTATTTTTCACGTTTCTTCAGCACGTTCAAGTGTAATGCATTGTTTTTTGTGATAACATGTTTTATGAGCTGTGCAAGCATATTTTAACATTGTTTTTATCGTTTATTGAACATTTGTTTCAAAAAATATATATTTTAGCTTGAAATTAGCTGCAAAAATATTTTAAAATATTTTTTAATTTAACTCCAATGATATTCAGTCATTTTTAACTAATTTTAAACAATTATAAAATTAACTTAATTACAAAAAACATTTAACCAATCCCTTATTGTTAAAAATTTTTTTAATTGTGTTCATTCACAAGAAAGTTCTCATGCACGTTTCACTTTTTAAGGTCAGACGCACTTTATTTTTTTTATTGTCTTCCTTCATCAGCTTCCTTTGCAGCTGTCTGGCAGGATTGTCTGGACGGTGGTTATTTTTTGTTGCTTTTTCATTGAAACAACTACAGCAAAAATATCTGCTGCCAGCATGAGTGTACCAGGCAGCGCACGATGCATTTGTTGTTGCATGTCAGTATGAAATTGAAATGGCAAAGTGAAGGGAAGAAAAGGAAAGAGAGGGGAAGTCTGTTTAGGAGCGGCATCCTATTTCAGGGACAAATATCAAGCATCACATTAGGTATCAAGACAGGCACTCGCTGAAAGCCGGCAAATGCGTGAATTGACTGCTCGGCGTGTGATGTTGTTTTTAGATCTTTCTAATACTTTCCGAGAACAGTGCGATGCTTTACATTGAAAAATTAGTACTATTGTAGAAACAGTTGCCGCAGTATAAACTGAAGAGAAAGTGAAAAAAATTACGCAATAAGGCGGATTTCACTGTACAGAGAGCATTACTCATCAGCTCCACTGTCTTGTACGGTGCTTCGTATTTCTCTTTCTCTCTATTCGAGTTCCCACTCATTTTCCCTCACCCTCACAATCACTTTTTGCACTTCCTCCACTATTGCCTTCCTTCCAGTTGCAACCTTTTCTATCATAGTTTCCACCCCTCTCCATCCTTCTCTCTTTCTCTCTTTTTTCAACTTTTGGCAAACAAAAGCTTGTTGTTGATTTGACTGTACAGTGCCTTTTTCGTATTGCACTGCCTGGCGCGCAGTTTCAGTTGGCAGCTTTCACTCACTTTTTCCTTTCCTCTTTCTCTCTCTCTCTCTCTCTCTTTCTCTTTCTTTTAGTCACATTTCAAGTACTGCGCCTCTTCTTCATCAGCATCCTCACTGCTTGATCGTCATTTTGTTTTTGCTTTTCTCTAGCACATCCAATTTGCCTGTTGATTTCTCTAGTTGATATTTGAAACCCGTTGCAGTGGAAAAGTAAATCACCATTTTCCTTTAAAGTAATCATCTTTTTTTGCAAATATAATTTTTATATTATTGTTCAATTACTTTTTTGAATGTCTAGTCTTATTAAACTAAAACCAACTAATGTGTGACCTTGTAAAAATTTTTTAACAAAAAGATTTCCAGAACTAAGTCAAAATGCCAGCCAGCAAACACCTCAACTACTACGGATTTTTGGGACTTTTTGTTCTGGTAAGTTATACTTAAAACAGTCAAGTTAGCGTATTATTTTTTAACAACTTTTTTTAGCTCGTGTCAGTGGCCAGTTACTTCATTTTAAACAATGCCAACTGCACTCCTGCCACCATGGATCACTACGACAAGTTGAAGCCCATACAGATTGCCGGCGGCGTCACTGGAGCTGTTCTCTTTCTCTTGAGCTTCTTCAACATCGCCAACGTCCTCTATGACATCAAGATTCTCTTCTTTGTCGTTGTGGTGGCCATCATTGGCGTTTCCGGCGTCATGTTCTGGGGCGCCTTCATTGCTTTCTCGGAACCATGTACGGCCAAGTTAATTGGCATTGGATTTGGCGGATTGGTGAACAAGAACGCCTTCGAAGCTGAGGACAAGCACAACATCGCAGTTATGGTAAGTGATTTGCGTTTTGCTGCCAATTTGGTGCCATTTTAATCACATTTGCACATTTTAGGTTTTGGACGTTGTGGCCGGTTTGATGCTGCTGTCTATTGGTGGAACATTCGCCAAACGACTGTGAAGCGCTTGTAGTGCAAATTATTTGATGTAACACATTTGATTATCTCCACTTATCTACCAATGACAACCACTTTTTTCTGTCAAACTTTCATAATCTCAATCTTTGTCATTTTCACTTTTACCAGCAACTACAAGGATTTTGGCCCGTTGACCAATTAAACTGATTTAAAACACTATTTCTTTTTTATTTTGATCTTATAAGGCACCTTGGCAGTTAAAGCATTGTGCATGGTCAAGTCCTCAAGATATGATTTTTGTAAAAATAGAATCAGTAATGGACGTCAATGACTGAATTGTAATAAACGAATGGTTTTTATTGGAAAAGAGTAAACAGACATAAGAAGAAGCATTTTACATAGATTTGTCATTTTTAAATGACAAAACTCTTGTTCGGTGAGTTGACTACTGACGACGGTAAAACACTGCAAACATTATGAATCAGGTTATTCTTTCCGTTCAATTATAACTAATTTCTTCTGTCGTGAAGAAGGTGAATAAAATCGATAAAATACTGGTGAAAGAGATTATTATGATGAAATGGTGGGCATGTTGACCGAGACTGCAGCGGAGGCCTCCCCTTTGCCAGCAGCCGCAGCAGCCACAGAGGTTTTAGCCGAAGTCTTCGCAGAGACTGAAGGAGTGGTGCTATTGATGGAGAGACGGGCAAGGGCCACCTCCACTGGAACCTCACCAAGCCCACCACCAGCACCACCATTACCACCATTACCATCAGCACTACCATCATCGGTGGCGGTGGTGGCAGTGGCGGCAGCCTGCGCGGCCTGTGCCATCTCCGCCTTGGCCTTCTCCAGAGCCTCCGTTTTGATCTTGAGCAGCTTTTTGTACTCCTCAATCGCCTGGGCCACCGTCTTCTTGCCCTCGAGAATGGACTCCAAGTCGGTCTTTCGCTTCGTCTCAAAGTCCGTGTCGATGACCTCCTGCAGGGCGGGCGGCAGGGGCGGCGCCGAGACGAGGCGCTTGTAGAGAAAGGTGGACGGCTCGGCGAAGACCAGCTCGTCGTAGCTCTCGCTGACCAGCGGGTAGTCGGTGCTGGCGGGCGGCGTGTTGAACAGCTTCAGCTGGTGGGTGAAGGCCAGCGGGCGTTCGCTGCCGTCGGTGTAGTACACCTTGATCATCACCTCAAACTCGCCCCAGCCCGACTCGGAGACGCGGTAGGGCGGGTCGGTGATGATGCGATTCGGCTCGGCGTAGGAGTCGTGCAGCTTGAAGTGCACCTTGCGAATGTAGCCGCGCATGTCCTCATTCTCGTACGACTTCAGGTACACCGTCCACTCGTGGGTGTGGCCGTCCTCGCGCGTGGCGCCCAGGTAGCGCGACACATTGCCGTAGACGACGGGCTTGACGATGTTGGCGCCGCGGACGCGAGGGCCGTAGTCCGCCGCCGGCATCAGCTGTCCCTGCAGCTGCTGACCCTGCTGCTGTCCCAGCAGCTGCTGGCTGCCGTTGCTTGATTCGTCCATTTTCTAGAATTAAAAAGGGAACAGAGTTAGAGAAAGTTTGACGAGTTACAAAGCTGGTGATTCACGAGAATTGTGGCAGTGAATCACCATAACAAGGCTCTTTTTTCACACAAAGCGTTGCCTGAGACAGCACCACTCTACCAAACACCGCTGTAGCACAATGACACACATACGCTATCTGACATAATCAGCGCGGTGGTTATTTCAAAGTATCTTTTTATCAAGATCAACTAAAAGTACTTACCTAGGCAAGAACTCCGACAAGTTTGACTTGATGTTACGCTGAAAGCCGGGTTTTCGAAGTGACTCTGCAGGCACAACAAAAGAAGTGTGAGCCAAAATGTTACGTTTTCTATGAAGCGTGCCACACAATGTGCGCACTTTGCACTGGAAAAACAGCATTTATCACCAACCTGGATTTTGCAAATGTAGATGTCGTTAAATATGCTAAATATTATTTTTTTGAAATTTAGTTAAAATTATTTTTGCAGACGATAAGTTAGCAAAATTTTTCCGCGTTTTGAGTAAATGTTAGGGGTTTGACTATTTAAATTGTCAGCTGCATCTACATAAATATCAGTTTTGAAAAATATTTTGCATTGTTTTACTGCAAAGTTATTCTTTTTGTGCAATGTCTTTGCCATTGAGTTTAGAAAAAAACTTACTGTTTGCCATTTCAAACATAAATAAGCAATCAAATAATTCAGTATATAAAAGAAAAAGTAAAAACAAAGAACAGAAAAAGTGATTAGCTACTGAAAGAAACCCACGCAGTGTCACAATGATTGAGAAATAAGTTCTCCCATTAGTTTCGCTTATCATTAACCCGTTAATGAGAAATTCGTTAAACAAGAAAAATTTAGAATGTTTGATGAAATGAACCGCTTTGGTAGTGGTGCCAAGGAGAGCAAGCATTTCATCCAAACTGCATTCTACTGGCTTTGCTTCTCCAGAATGTCCCACACTCAACCTGACTGCTTTCATCTGCCCATCTGCAGCATCGTCGGTCTGTTTTTGATGTTTTTGCGTTGTGCTGTGTGCACTTTACTAATGAAGGGAAGATGCTCAGCTCACTGCTGCTGTGCACATGCTGTTCACCATGGCAGCGTCTCATCTGCCCGCAGTCTTCTCGGTACTGCAAATCACGCAAATCTGTGCGCCAGTGTTTGTGTTCTATAATGACAAAGAAATCTGCCTCCAGACGTAGTCGGTACAGTGGCAACGGTATGGCAGGGTTAAGCATTTTTCCGCCTATCAAATGACTGCTCCATTTCTCCCTCTCTTTCTTTTCATTTCCCTTTTTCCCTGCACCGGCAGTGTATCTCTAAACTTTAACTTATTAGAAGATGCAACCATGCTACCTTCTGTCCTTTTTTGTTGTTTTTCCCCTTTCTGAAAACTGTCTGCCCCAGTCATCTGATAGGGAGTCCTTCTCAAATGGGGAATGCAGTATACCAGAAGGAGCATGCAAAGAAGGAGTAAAATAAGAACTCATAAAGAAAACTTGTGTTTACCAACTGGTGCTGACTGGTGGCAGCCTCATGCCTAATGGCAGATACAATTCAAGCTGTGATGGACAGTGCGCTCCACTTGATTCTTTCTACCCGTTCAGTTCAATGGCTACACATAAACAGTTGCCGAAAGGGTATTAATTATATTGAAAACAGAGAGAAAGAGGGAAAGAAAGCAAAAAACTAGCACTGTTTGGCAGCACTGGCAAAACCAACCCATGGCTGGATGCACCCGAATCGAACCAGGATGCAACCAGTGCCACTTGAAACTGGCTCAGTCGGTCAACTCACGGTCTTCTCTAGCGCATTTCGTCTCATATTGCTTTCAGATTTTTGTTTATTAGAGTTGCTCTGAAATGCTTCAGTTTGAAGTTCGTCAGGTACCTCAGTTCACTTTCAGTGGATAGAGTTAAACTTGAACTTCAATTAATTGACATTGACATTGCCACTCGAGAGAGTCAACGTAATTTGCAAATTATTTGGCATTTCATGTTAAGCTGTGGCTTTTTATTGTTTTTTCGTCTGGCAGTGAACAAACAGCTGCATCCATTGCCAGAGCAAATCAATTAGAGATAAGTGCAACCCTCTATTTTTTACAGTTCATGTTTGTTCAGCATAAAACTCATGTCAGTTGGCATTTTATGCACTGCATTAAACAATGTGAACCAGTTTTTCCGAGAAACTATTTTAAAAAAATGAGCAGTTGTACGGGTTTTGTTCTAAAAATCTGTTTACTGCAAAACACTTATTTAAATCATCGAACAGCCAAAATTTACCTAAACTGTACGCTGGCATTAAATATTTAAAAAATAAGTGTAATTAACTTGACCATTTATTCATTAATTAAACTGCTAGACAATAATTTCCGGCAACTATTCAATTTAAGTTTGCATCTACTACTGTTCCATTCATTAGCATTAGTGAATACGCACTAAAATTAAAATTACTGTTGTCATGCAGTGGCAAGCACGTTCATACTGTTGATCCGCCATTTCCTGTTGTTTCTGGTCTGTTATGTTTCAAGTACAGGACTCTTCACTTGATCTGGCAAACAGATGCCATTCAAATGCTGTGTTTAGTTAATTTTGGCTTTGTTGGTATTTTCAATTACTCGGCACACTGAGCTTAGCTTTTTTCATTAACTGACATTTTTAGTTTGGCAGTTTGATTGTAATTTGATATATAAAGGCTAATTTTTATGTGATGCAAATGTAATTGAAGTACCCCTTTGCATCGAAACAAAATAGTATTAACAATTTGTTAATTAATGACAAATTGATTTAATTTTTTAATATTATGTTCACTTTAAAAACTAATTTTATATTTTGGTTGACAATGAACTATTTTAAAATGTTGTTTTATCATTTTTTAAATCAACGTATTTTAATGTCAAATATTTTTGTCAAATCAAATGCCAATACACAGGCAACAATGCGCATTTGGATTGTCTAGAAGAAACCTTTTAATTTCAATTACTGTATCAGTTCAAACACAGTACAAAGGCAAACTCGTGCACTACTGTGTACCACTATAGTTTGCCTGAAATCCATTCTTCAAAGAAGCTAATAATAGATCAGAACTAAACAAAAAGAAGAGCAAATGTCCAGTAGTTACCAGAAAACCTCCAAGTGCCAAAAGCACATTTTATCATTCAGACAAGCACGCGCTACCATTTGGGAAAATGGACAAAAAAATAAAACAAAACGTTTTAAATAAAATGTACTTTTATCGTAAGCTATCCTTTTTGCACAGTAGTAGCTTGCTTGCTGTTAGTAGCAAATTACTAGCATGATTTAAAGCGACCATTTGTTGCTAGGTATAATTGGAACTTTTTCGTCACCTTGAATGCAATTAAATCATATTTTTATAGTGCGCCATTGTTCAATGTGCTAACTGCTAGTATTGATAAAGTAAACATAGCTCGCTTTAGAATGTTTGTTATTTTAATGTTTTTTGTTACTTCATAGTTTCATTAAAGGTGTCTACGACGTAGCTTGGAAGCACAGTAACCAGCAACTGGTGTGGTAACCGTGTGCTCTACCAGCTTGTTGGCAAGTGTGTGTGTGTTACTATCAAAAAATCGTCGATGAATCATCACCGATCACTGCACTCACACACACAAAGATGCACTTCAGTAGGATAATTGAAGTTGTACGATTGTTTATACAACACCGTACGCTGCCTTCATGTTTGCACCTCTCTTTTTTTCTGTCTCGGTGTGTCTCGGTGTGCGCCTGCCGTGGCCAGTCTGTCTGCCAAAAGCGAAAGGCAATGAAGACATTGAAAGAAACGGCTGAAACGGCGTTGTCTCTGGTGCTCTCTGGATGGTGAACTAAGGCCAAACACACACACACACACATTAACACATTAGCACACACACACTCACACATTAAACCCAGAGCAACTTTTACTTTTGAGTGATATGAAAATTGTAGCTAATTATAGACTCTAATTAGAATGTATCATCTTTTAATTGGCCCTCGTAGAGTGGCGACGTGTGTGAGGTGTTGATGATGATGCTGCTGCAGTTGCTGTTGCTTTGATCAACGGTTTCATGTGCAATGGTGTCGATTGCAGCAACAGCAGACCAAGTGCTCTTGTCAATCACTCGGTGTGCCTGTTTGTGTGTTCACTGCACATTTGATCACACAAACACTGTACCTCCTACTCCTCCTCCTCCTAGGATCACGCACTTTCCGCACGTGCAAGTAACTGACTGTACACACTGTACACTGATGGTAGTCCCTTTTGTCCTGTAAGAAGTGTGTCACTTGACACCCCTAACGGGCCATCTTCAGTGCTGGCTCAGGCATCTCAGATAGAAAGTAGCTTGGCTGCATTTAAGCATTCTCTTGACATTGGCTGAACTAAGCTGTTGTCGGAAACTTTTTGATTAAAATTTAAATAAGATGTTTAATTTATAAGTCAGACGCAAAAACAGTTGCAAAAACAAAAAATTTAAAGTAATCAACATTTATTTTTTAAATTAATTTGATTTATAATTAAAAAGTGAATGTTACAATTTCTTATTAAGTGATTACACTTAAAAATTTTGTGCAATGTTTTAAGAAATTTTAAATTGTTCAGTTTGCAAACATGTTTTTTGCATTTTTAATTGGGAATTTCTTCTACTCAGCTGGTCTGAACGTTTATAATTTTTATTTTTGATTAAATTGCATAATTACAGTTTGTTTGATTTCTGCTTGCGCAACAATGCTGGCTCAAAAGCAGTACGGCAGTTAAAATGATGGCTTTTTGCCCCTTTTCATTTACTCTTCTTTTTACTCTTTTTCTACTTTTCATCAAACAGAGCAAACCTACGAGCTGCTTCTACGATGGATAAAGCATAAACAAATCGTTAACAAAAGAATCGTTGCTGTTGCTACAGCTACTGCAGTTTAAGAACCCATTTTGCGGTGTGCTTTGCGTTATTTGTGCTTCAGTTATGAGTGGTGTCGTTTCACTTTCTTCTTAAATTATTCATTGCTGAGATAAATTTGAGAAGCGGCTAACAACCAAGTTTTTAATTTGAATATCTTTGTCAATGTCATAGTTTACAATTTTAATACTTGTTTTTTGCAAAATTTTAAATAATTTTCTTCTCTCTAACAGCACATTTTTATTGGTAATTATATTACATTTGTTTCTTTACTGCAATATGTTTTTGTTTTTGCCTAGACAATTTGCATTTTGACATTAAATTTGCATGTTTTAACTTAAAAAAATATAAAATTTTTGTTATTAAATGTTGCAAAATTATCTTATTTTAAACAAATATTTGTTAGCGCAAACTTAATTGATTTTTAATTAAGACAAATTTTCTTTTTTACTGTAATATTTTTTTATTTGCATTTTAAATAAATGTTAACTGATTGCATTAGAATGTATGCAAAATATTACTGCTAATTAGAGTGATAGTTTGATGCTGGATCAATAGTAGACATTTTTCCAATTGTTTAAAACATTGTTTTGCTACATTTTCTAACTAAAAACCCGTAATTGCCTCCAGTGACAAATGACAGACAATACATTGGACAATAATTAATGAAAAACAACGTCAGTTAAAAAGCGTAAAGCTTCGTTAGTTAATAAAGCAAACGACAAGGTCAGTACAGCATCAATCAAGAGTAGAGGAGGACGGCAGATTCTGTTCCCTGTTTTTCGTCAACACACACTCACACTGTTGCTTTCATCATTGGCCTTGTCGGTTCTGGTGTGCCACAAAATGTCTACTCCTCAATTCAGGTTCTCCACCACCTGCATTACATCACGATCATTATTCTACACTGATCACATTATCAATCTCCCCACTTTCCCTTTTCTTTTCGTCATTGACAATTGTCATCATCAGCGCAGAGTGCTGTACTGCTGGTGAGCTCCCACAGCTTCTGCTGTGGTTGCTGTTGTTGTTGTTAGTGTTGTGGATGCCACAACAAGTGATAGTATGTTTGCTTTGTGTGATGCCATCGGCTTCCTTTTCTCCATCACGGCGTTCAGTTGCGGCGGTAGAGGTGGTGGTGGTGGACAGGTTCCCCAGGGCAACCGCAGTTATCTAGTACCGAGAAAGTGCCGCGCGGCTGTTGCCGCTACAGCAGAAGTGTCTACATTTCCCAGACACACACACACACACACACACATTTACACACCGTACACTGTCTCACCGTTGCTGCTGCTGCTGCGGCTGGCCAACGGCAACAGTCGTACAGAGGGAGAAAAGCTGGGAATGGAGAGAATGAAAGGGAAAACAGTCAGTCAGTCAGTGGTTAACTACTAACCAGCGGCTGCCAATCAGTCTGCAAATCAACATTAGCATCAGTACCATCACTCCCACTCTCTCTCTCTCTCTCTCTCTCTCTCTCTCTCTCTCTCTCTCTCTCTC
>JAALOO010000311.1_pt2 | contig 12232 bp, 19 predicted proteins | sample 7257641 | NCBI WGS metagenome assembly JAALOO01 (sample SAMN14085613, study PRJNA598686) | mite metagenome | biome: ENVO:01001000; feature: ENVO:01001002; material: ENVO:01001226; isolation source: single female mite from University of Michigan culture on fish food culture... ... | reverse complement strand
TGTGTGTGTTTGTCCGCTGGCTGATGCTGTTGGTGGCCATGGCCGTGCACTCTTCATCGGTTCAATCGCATTTGCCACGCGCTCCTCGCACTCTTTTCGGACGCTCGGAGAAGAGTTGATCGGGTCGGTCGATGCACCTGTGTGTTCCACCAGTGTTTGTGCTACTTCCTCTACAATGTTGGTGAGTCGTCGTACAATGTGCGCCAAATAGCTTCCGACTAGAGAAGCTCCCTCCAACGATGGAGACCTCAGTGCCTCCGCTAAAAAGTCCACCTGTTGATGCCTTTCACAATGAAAACGTCTGGATCGACATTCAGCTAAAAACCTTCACCAATTGGGTTAATGAACAGCTCAAGCCGACTGGTCTGACGATCCACAACTTACAGGTGGACTTTGCCAATGGCCTTCTCCTGATTGCTCTTGTTGAGTGTCTTCAGAAGCGGTCTTTAAAAAAGATTCGCTCTCCGTTAAACCAACACCAGTTCATCGAAAACGTTCAAATTGCTTTAAATGCCATCGCCTCAGATAACATCAAACTCGTCAACATTGGTAAGTGGTCCTTTCTTTCTTTCTTTCTTTCTTTTTGTTTCTCTCCCTTTTCTAACTGAATATTTGCAAACGCCGACACAATCACAGGCAGTGTTGATATTGTGTCGGGCAATTTAAAGCTCATACTCGGCCTGCTATGGCAACTGATCACCCGGTACCAACTGGGCAAAGCCTCAACGCCACCAAAAAAGCTGATGCTCTCCTGGCTGGAAGCTGCCTTGCCAGAGTTTGCCATTAGCAACTTTACCAAAGGTGAATGCATTGTGACTGCACCAGCATAGAGAGCTCATTATAAACTTACTTTTAGATTGGAATAGCGGCATCGCTCTGTCGGCATTAATTGACTTCTGCAAACCCGGGCTTTTTCCCAACTGGCGAAAGCTCAATGCTAAGTTTAGGTTTGCACAAATCCAACCCTTTTTCAATGCGCTTTTAATTAACATTATCTGTAGCGTTCAGAATTGTCACAAAGCTATGCTGATTGCCAAAGAGGAATTTGGCATTCCGATGATCATCACTGCTGAAGATTTGAGCAATCCCAGTTTAGACGAGAAATCAGCCCTCACCTACCTGTCGTATTTTATGAAAGAAAATGGCCCTGGCTATAATCTCATCATGGACTGGCTGCAACGCCTTTTACCCACCAGAAGTATTAGCAATTTAAGTGTAAGTAGTCCAGTCTCTAATTAAAGACACTAGTCTGAAGGCCTTTTAATATATTGGGGTTTCCCAACAGACCGACTGGAACAGTGGCATTAACTTTTGTGCCGTCCTAACCCAACTTGGTGCCACCATTGCTGGGCAAGCAAGTCTGAACGGCGATAAGAAGTACTGGGAGCATAATCTAGTACTGGGTTCGTTGATTTTCATTGCCATTTAAGCCGTCTTGTCGTCATTAGTGTGTTTCTTGTCGTCAATTAAACTAACTAGCAATTAGCGCCGCCAAGTCGCTTGGAGTGGAGCCGCCAAACCAACTGAAAGCGAAGCACTTTACTGACCCTAACATCGAGCACATTAGCGTAATGGCCTTTCTAACAAAGCTGATGCAAATCAGCAACAAGTGCGACAAACTGCGCATCGTCGGCTTAAATCTCAACAATGTCTTTGTCAACAAAGAGGTTAGTGCGCTTTATGAGATGACATTCACCACCCGGTACTCATCATTAGTTGTGTGTTACTAGGCCGTCTTCAGCATTGAAATGCTTTGCAATGACATTGAGCTTGAATGCATTCGCACCGAAGTTCACAGCCCTACGAATAAACTCATTACCTCAGAAATCACAGTTAACAAATTCGGCGGTCATGGAAAGTTCACCCCCATCGAATCTGGAATTCACGATGTTTGTTTTTCCTGTGCATTTCTGTTGATATCATCCGGTAACCCTGACTAATTCTTTTAACAGCTCAAGGTCTACTATAAAGACGAACTGGCGGCGAGGCCACTCAAGATCAAAGTACATCCTGACTTGTCCAATGTCATCTTCTCTGGAATTGAGCCATGTTCAGTGGGTTCACTCGTTGAAGTGGTCGTAAGTGACTGGTTAGTTTGTAACGGATGCTTGAATACTCAGTTTCCTTAATCCACTAGATCAACTCTAATGGAGCTGGCTCATCAGACGTCAATGTGATTGCACTTAGCTCAACAAACAGAGAGCTGGAGTGTAAGTTGAGTGAAAAGGACAACTCACTTATTGCCAACTTTATTCCCGACGAAATTGGTTAGTGTGAAAGCGACAAAAGTGCTTGCTCTAAAATATGGGAGTAATATAATTTAACTTTAGGCGAGTGGCGAATTGCAATCACCTACTCAGGCGAGCACATCAACGGCAGTCCCTTTCCATGCTTGGTTTACGACAGCAACAAAGTCTTTGTGCACCTCAGCGAGAAAGTGGTCGCCCGACAGGAGTCATTCTTCTCCATTGACACACGGCAAGCAGGCTGGGGTGACTTGAACGTCAAGGTGGAGTGCGCCCACAATGGATGCCTGGTGCCTATTAAGGTGGACGAGCGCGGCAATGGCACCTACAACCTGGCCTTTGTTCCCGAGTTTCCCGGAAAGTACCTCGTCTCTGTCACCTTCAACCAACAGCCAGTTCCTGCTAGCCCTTTCAAGATCTACGCAGTGGATGGCAAAATAAATGATCCCTTCCATGCACGAGAGGACATTTCAGCGTATCAGGAGATGCATTACGAAAACGATCTTTCCCAAGCCGGAAATGGCGTTGGTGAATTTGCCCTAAACAAAGGCACTGTGCCAAACTGTCCTTTCAAGTACGACGTCGTTCCTGCCAAGCCTGAAAAAACTGTTTTCAACATTGAAACACTGGACAACTTTAAAGTGAACCAGCCTACATTTTTTGACATTCGACTAAATGACGCCTCATTTGACAAGGACGATTTAAGTGCCTCCATTGTCGATCATCAGAATCAGCCCGTTTCCCATCGAATTGTAGCTGAATCAAGGCATCTCTTTCGAGTGCATTTTAGTGTTTCAGTAATCGGCAACTACCACTTTAAAGTTTTCCTGAGAAATACTTCACTGATTCACTCTTTCACTGCAAAAGCATACGACATTTCCAAAATTTTAATTAGCGACATACCAAAGAGAATCGCTATTGGTCAAAAGTGCTGCTTTCAAGGTAGATGTTCTTCTTTTTATTATATGCAGTTTACCTAATTATTTGTTTTTTATTAGTGGACGCTTCAAACGCTGGAGAAGGGCAGCTGGAGATTGCTGTCAATGACGGAGAGGTGCCCAATCAAGTGCAAGTTTTGGGCAATGGAAAGTGCTTGATCAGTTTTATGCCTGAACTCGTCATGCCACATGTTGTAGACATCAAGTTCAATAACGAAAATGTTGTTGGTAAGCAGTTGCACGCTGTTATCTAAATCTAAAGATGCTGAATACTGCTTTCTTTTCCATCAGGATGTCCGTTCCTATGTGAAGTTGATGAGTTTCCTGAACTTAAATTTGACATTTCTCAAATTGAACTCGTTCAAGTTGGTCTTCCGAATTGCCTCAAGATTGTTAGCAATACTGTTCTGGACAAGCAGATTTTCGTTATAAAAATCGCTGCTCCAAGTGGAAATCTTGTTCCACTGAATGTCGCATACGGCAAAGTTATGACCTGCGAGTTTATTGCCACCGAAGTTGGACCCCACCTAATGTACATGGAGTACTGTTCCAAATTGGTCACCGAGAAACCTCTGACCATTAAGAGCTTTGATCCAAGCAAAGTGACTATAACTCCAGCTGTTAATGGCTACGTCAACAAGCCTGTACAGTTTGTGGTTGATGCTACCTTTGCCGGCGAAGGCAATCTGGAAATATCCGTCATTTCAAATGAGAAAAACGTTCCTACTCAAGTGCAGCCAATGGGAGGTGCCAAATTTGGGGTTACTTTTACCCCGACTCAGCCATTGGACCACATTGTCTCGATCACTTTTAATAATATCGCCGTCAATGGTTTGTTAAAAACGGTGTTTTTTGCTTTTTATAATTCTAACACAAGTATTCTTGTGCAGATAACCCATTTTCAGTGAACATTCTCCCGTCTACTGATAAACCCATCATCACTGGGCCTGCGCTTCATTTTTCTCCGGTGGACCAAATTGCAAAGCTAACCATTCATAATGTGGACTCAGAAAATGACATTATTGCCAAAGTTCAAGGTTTGCTATTCAGTCCAAAGTATCAATTTTTGTTTATAACTGAGCGTTACTTACTTAGACGGAAATAACCAGGTGGTTTCAGTCAATATGATTAAAGACATTTCAAATAGATGCGTTCATTTGGAGTTTTTGCCCAAATTGCCAGGTAAAAACGCCATTTAAATTGATTCTGGAGTATTTAACATTGTACTAACTGATATTTTTTAAACAGGGGAGTACAAAGTGCAAATCAAGTACAAAGGAGAACACATTCAAAAATCACCGTTTGCGACAAAAATTTACGATATTAGAAAAATCAAAGTAAAAGATGTTCCTAGTGAAATATGTCTTGGAAAACCTGTAACATTTTTAGGTAACTCTATTTGTACTTTTCTTTTAAAGTTTGTCAACTAATTCTTCTTTGCAGTCGAGGCTACAAATGCCGGTCCAGGAAACCTGGAAGTAATTGTCAACAATGGAAAAGTGCCATCAACGCCAAAGTCGTTAGCTCCGAGTATTTACGCTATAACATTCGTGCCTACCGAAACTGAAGTTCACGTTATTGAAATTAAGTTTAATGGTAAAAATGTTGAAAGTAAGTTGTTTTTATTTTTTTAAATTATGCCTTTACTACTAATAAATGTACTTTTAGATTCTCCTTTTCGGTGCAATATACTCGATAGTGATAAAGTGATGATCAAGAGGCTAGAAAAGGTAGCCGTCAACAAAGTGGCTCAGTTTTCTGTCGATACCAACGGTGGATTACTAAATGAAAATTCTGTCATCATTTTGGGTAATATTTCTCAATCTTGTTAGTGCAACTTGTAACATTGACTACTTGCTTACTCAAAGGGCCCTCGCATCAAAACTTGAAGCCTATTTTGCTTGGCGATCACCTAAACGGATATCAAATTCAGTTTAACCCAATTGAAGTAGGTGACCACGCGATTGATGTCAAAATCGGTGGCAATTCCATCCCGGGATGTCCATTTCTTGTCAAAGTCTACGATGCCAAGATGGTTAAGGTGACGGACATTAAAGACGGCATTGTAGGAAAACCAATTTACTTTACAAGTATGTAGCCTTTAGAGCAGTCGTTCGCGTATTAACCACTTATTTTTGTTACAGTTGATGCGAGCATGGCGGGGGCTGGAAACTTGGAAATTATTGTTTCTTCGAATGGTCGAAATGTGCCAAACTATGTGCAGTCAGAGGGGAATGCACGATTCAAAGTGAACTTTAAGCCAACCGAAGTCAATCTTCACGTGAGTTTTTGATGTTTTGTGAATTTTTATATTGATTATAGTTCTTGTTCAATAGAACATAAGCTGCAAGTTTAATGGAGAACCAGTTCCAGGAAGTCCTTTTATGGTGCAAATAGTAGAGAGTGAAGATTCCTTTGGATCACTCATTTCCGAGTCTGTTCTAAAGAATGTCTCACTAAACAAGGGGATTGATTTCAGAATTGAAAATCGAAATAATGAAGCCAATCAGTGTAAAATCACAATAACAAGTTAGTAACAAGCAAATTTTGTCCACAAACTCAATCTAATTTTATTACTTTTTTCAGCACCTTCAAACAAAAAAGTCTCGCCAAATATCTCCAAAACTTCAAACTACTTTAAAATCAACTTTGTGCCATTTGAAGTTGGTCCTCACCAGATTAACGTTCTACTCGATTCTGCACCTGTTCCCGGCTGTCCCTTCACTTGCAATGTGTATGACGTGAAGCGAATTAAAGTGGCTGGGCTGACCAATTGTCATGTCGGAAAGCCGTTTACTTTTCTCGGTATGTTGCACACAGCTGATCAGTTGACTGTACAGCTCATGTGAATACTTGTTTACTTTAGTTGATGCCTCGCAAGCTGGAGAAGGAACTCTTGAGCTGGTCGTTTCTACCAAGACTGCCTCTGTTCGTGCCGAAGTATTAATGCGAAGTCGAGGCTTGTATGATGTCACCTTCTGTCCACAAGAATGTGTGCCTCACTTTTTAAGTATGACCTTCAACGAGGAAGTTGTGCCTTGTAGTCCATTTGAAATTAATGTCAACAAAGCGCCAAATGTGCCGGCAATCGAAGAAAAGAAGCAGAGCTTGATTGGCATTGTTGATCAGGTGAATGCTATTAACTTTAAAGCTTCTCCTATGGCAAATTTAACCTCGAGCATAACAGGTAAAGCCATCACAGTTTAAAAGATCACTATTTGCTAACAACATTTTTCAGGTCCAAATAAAAACAAACTTATGGGATCAATTATTACGGTTGATGAGGAGAATTATAAGCTTGAATATTTACCAAAAGAAGTGGGTCGCTACAAAATTGATGTTCTTCAGCATGACAAACCTATTTGGAGTAAGCCAACATATGTTGATGTTTGTGATCCAAAGAAAATCAGAGTTTCGCCTTTAAGTAATTGTCTTCAAGGAAAAGAATGCCAACTTGACGGTATGTTATTTTGATGATGGCTGTCTTCTTAACTGAAGTTTCTCTTGTCTTTTAGTTGATGCGACACGAGCTGGCTTTGGAGAGTTGACTGTGAGAGTAACAGCCGGTGAAATCGTAGTCCCGCACACTTTAAAAGAAAATGCTCCCAAAATGTACAGCATCTACTTTACACCACAGTCCGATTTAGTACATCAAGTGGAAGCTCGATTCAACGAATATTCAGTTCCCGGTTCACCCTTTTGTCTGAATGTTCAGGCACATCTTGAGTCAATCATCATTTATGGAGATGGTCTCAAGAGTGCTTGTCCCAACAAGAAGGCGGTCTTTTTCATTGAAACTGACGAAGTATCTGCCAATGAGTTTGACATTGTAGTGAGCGAACCGAATCGGTCGCCGCTGCCTGTCAAATGTTTTCAGCAGAAGAATGGCTGTCTTCTGGTGGAGTGGACGCCGAAGAAGATAGGCTCGCACAAAATTGAAGTTTTTCACAGTGACAAGCCTGTCATTGGGTCACCGTTCAACTGCGAAGTGTTTGACGCATCAAAAGTGAAAATTGAACTTGTTGAACCGACAAACTTTGTCATTAACAAGAAAATCAAATGGCTATGTACGTATTTGGTGATTACCCGTAAACAATATATTGACAGTTTTTCTACCTACTAGTGAATCGGAAAAATGCTGGCTACGCAGAGCTAGATGTGACGGTCACTAGTCCACTTGGCCGACATCTGCCAATCGAAGTTACTGGAATGGAAAACGGCGAGGGAGAACTCATTGAGCTACCACAAGGGCCTACTCTTCCTGGACTGTACAGCATTTTCATCACCTATGGTGGCATAGAAATTGCCGATAGTCCAATCACTTTTGTCGCACAAGAGAGCATTCTTCCAAAGTTGTCGGGCACTGGCTTGAGTCGGGGAGTTTTCAACGAGCCATGTTCCTTTATCATTGATGCCAAAGATATTTATGGTTCGCCTGAAATTAAAATTGACGGTAAGTTTATTTCACAAAATTAACTACACCTTAATTACTACTACTTTGGTTTCAGGACCTGAAAGCGATACATCGTTTTCAATTGAAAAGTGTAATGACATCTACAAGGTCACATATATTCCACTTGAAATTGGCGTTTTTGATATTAAAATCCTCTGGAATGGTCAAGAGATTCCAAGTACGTTAAATACCTTATCCTTTCAATATGGCACTCTAACGTTAATTTGTTATTCTTTAAACAGATAGTCCATTTCATCCTCACATTGTCAACTTGGAAAAAGTTAGGTTGATTGGCGGCTGGGACCATGTACTGGACAGTGAAAATCGACTGACAATGTGCTTGGGAGAAGAGCGAAAGTTTACATTTGACATAAGTGAAGCAGGTCCGGGCAAACTAACTACATTTTCAAAACCAAAGAGTAGCACTTTGCTTGAGGAGATTCCTCTAGAGCAGACAGGTGCCTACAAATTCAGGCTAGCATTCAAGCCCAAAGCGTGTGGTAAGTATTTCGGTGAAATAAATGATGAACAAACTAATTGTAATTGTAATTCATCCAAAGGTGACTACGAGCTCTTTGTATACTTTGAAAATTTGCTTTTACCAAAGATGCCAATTCAAACCGTTGTCAGTGAGAACACCTCTGACGGTGCAACTGTAGTGCTGAAAGGTCACGGACTGGCTGGAGCTCGAGTCGGTGAGGAGACGGAAATTATTATTGACGGTAAAGATGCAGGTGATGGCGAGCCCGAGGTCACTTTGACTGGGGTCAAATCGGACATCAAAGTAAAGCTGAACTGTGTTGGTCCCCGACTGTACAAAGCCGTGTACACGCCTCGGCTACCAGGTGAGAGTTCTGGATGTTCAAAGTTGTGCCTAAATGTAATTTGTTTGTGTCACTTTTGCAGGAACTTACCTTTTGAATGTTCTGTGGAATCAAAAGCAAGTGAAAGGGTGTCCACTGAAGATTTCCATTTTGCCCAGCTGTGACGCTAAACGAGTTCTCTGCACGGGGGAAGGTTTAAAGGGTGGCACGATTGGCAAAGAAATTAAAGCGTTCATTGACACTCGCCGCGCAGGACCTGGTAAATGTGTTTAGGTCGCAGCAATGTTTGACTTTTGCTAATGACTGGCTTTCCTAACAGGCGAACTTAGTGCCCACTGTATGGGTCCACTTAAGGCGGCCATTTGTGAGTTGTACGATCAGAACGACGGCACATTCACTCTGCTGTTGCATCCACAAGAAGGTGGAAAGCATACGTTGAACATCAAATACGGCGGTCAACATGTCATCGGTTCTCCTTTTTCGCTGAAAATATACTCTGCCCCTGATGCGTCAAAGGTGAAAGTAGTTGGCCCTGGTATCGAGCACGGTGTTTTGCCCATTTATCAAAGCCACTTTGTGTGTGACACGAGAGGGGCTGGAGCCGGCCAGCTGACTGTTAGAATACGAGGCCCTAAAGGTATGTCATTTGCTAAAACGTTTTCCTAGCATTACTATTTATCTTTTTCATCATTTCGCAGGGGCTTTTCGTGTTGAAATGCAGCGAGAAAATCAAAAGGATCGGACGATATTCTGCAAATATGATCCCACCGAACCAGGCGACTATCGAATTGAAGTGAAGTGGGCAGGCGAGAATGTGCCCGGCTCGCCATTCTTCGTAATGATCTTTGACACTCAGGATGAACTAAATCGCTACCAGCACAACGGATACAGTAATCCACTCGTTTCTTTGCCACCACTGAACGCCATTGAGAGAATGAACGGACCAAGCTACTCGGAAGACTGGAAGCAAATGTCATGGAAAGGCTCTACAGCAGACCTCTAATTTTTTTGTACAGAAGTGACCTCATTCCATTTTTTTAATTTCTGAATCTCAAACAATTTTTAATTTATTGTTTTTTTATTTATTTATTTCCCGTTGTTTGAGTTTTTCAAATTTTATTGTAAATACTTGAGAATAAATTTTATTTCAGTTGAACAGTTCGAATTGCCATCTAAGTAATGCCATCTAGAGAACAATGTCTAAAATAATGCAGTCAAGTTTTTTCCAAGTGAGAATTTTTACCTGAGTGAGAGTGAGTCAATCCAATTTACATTCACCGTTGTGTCAGCATCGTAAACTTTAAAGTGTTGCTGGTGCCACATTGCACTCACATCATCATTGACCATGGTGAACAATGGACCCATTCTTCGAAAGATCTTCATTCAAAGGGACTACAGCCAGGGAACTGGAATCCGCTTTCAGTCCAAATTCCCTCAAGAACTTGAAGGAATCGTAAGTGGAAGTCCTTGTTGCCAAATATTAGAGTATTGCTCATACTTTTGTTACACTTAGATAAGCAACCAAATTTTTATCAACTTTATTGAGATGCTAAACGCCATGTATTCGGAAGCAGAACAAATGGATGGAAGAGTTTGTTGCGAGAGCTGCTTTGCTTGTCTCACTGCTTACCTATCGTACATATGCTTTGAATCATATTTTGACAAGGTAAGTTTTCATTTTTTATTCGGTATTTTATTCATTTTCCACATTCTTTCAGTGTTTGAAACGAATATCTGCATTTATTGAAGAACAAAATGATACTGTTTTTAAGCCTCGTGGAGTTTACATCGTGGATCCTATCGACCGAGGACTACGTGTCATCGAGATAATAGTCAACGAACAACGCATTCACGCATCTTAAAAGACAATTTTTTTGCAAATAGTGCCATTTTATCGACAGTTTTAATCATTTTCCTCATTATTTTTGACACTTTTTGATTAAAGTGTAATTATTCATTTTTGTAAATACCCAACACATAATCTTGTCACAATTGTAAATAACAAGTTCAACGCATACTTGAAAGCCAATAAATAAAAATTTTTTAACGTAACTTTTCATTTATAAGTTTCAGATTACCAAGAAATCTTTCTGAGTATAGGCTTTTGATCTGAATGGCTAAACTTGTCTACAATATTCTTGTATTACAAGAAGCCTTTTTAGTTGAAACCTGCCCGGAATTCAGAGCACGAGGAGACGTTTCACTACTCTCGGAAAGGTGTCGCTAAAGTCTGCAATATTTTTTAACCAAAAAATCGCACTCTGTTCTACAGTCGGCTTGTAATGTTTTTATTTTGTAATCAACCAGTTCATAAAACGCTCATCATCCAAGAATCATCAAACTGGACACCACACTCATCTTGAACAACAGATACCTCGGCAGGCTTGAGCATGACTTTGTTGGAACAGTGAAAGAGGAGGTGACAGCCTTCCTGGACAATCACAGGTCTTCCCAACAAGATAAAGCTTTACTGGTGTTTCCCGCATCGCTCTCATCAAAATATCGCTACATTCTCCACGAGGTAGTGTCACAGCTGTTCAGTGACTTTAAGATTTCAACCGTTTCTGTGGGACGAGACAACCGTCGCCGTACCTGTCTATTCTTCACTGATGTTATTTCTCAGCTGAAAATGTCGCAAAGCACTGAAACAGCTGTCGATGTGAAGGCATCCGAATCGAGTGATTCATCAGAAAGCAAGGCAAAGGCTTCTAAAAAGCAGAAAAGACCTGACAAGCCACTGTACGTTCCACCTGGCAGTAAAAGCTCCAAATCTAGTGATTCTGAAAGTACTGGCAGTCAGTCAAAGCCTGACAAAGATAAAGACAAGTCTTGCAAGGAAAACAATGAGCCTAGTTGGGATTCTCTGTACGACGACAGTGGAGATGTGATCGACAACGAATTTGTTAAAGAATTAAACTCCGAGCTTGAAATCCGAGCTGTCCGTGATCAACTTACCGCGACGACGCTTGATTATTCCAAATTCACGACGAATGAGTGGAGCGATGAATCACAGCCTGAGACCGGCACTGTACTAGAAGTCTATGATTTCGTGAGTGACCTCAAAACTCGAGACCTAATCACGAGTATATCATCTACCAAGTAAGTCACCTTTCTTTTTTTGTGAACAACATGCTCATTATTTTGAATTTACAGTTCCAAAAACTTTGATATCGATTGGGTGGATGACACCCACTGCTTGGTAATATTCAATTCAAGCGCACAAGCATCGGAGGCGCTCAGTAAAGTTTATCCAAATTTAAAATTGCGACCAATAAGTCAGGGCACCAAAGAATCTCAGTCGAAAGCTCAAAAGAGAGGTACGTTCTTTTTATAAATTAAAAAAGGAGTTGAATTTCATAAAAAGTTTCCACAATGTTTAGCTGAAAGCAAGTTATCAAAAAAGCCTAGACCTCGACCTGAAACGACTACTTTGCTGGCCAGAAGACTGGTTGCGGGTGCCCTGGGAATTAAAGCAGATATGGATCCAGAGCAGAGGAAAGCTGAGCGAGAAAAGCTTCGTTTGGCCAAAGGTGAGTGAGATTGTATGGTTTAGAATATTGTACTTATCATCTCGTAACATTTGCAGAAAAAAAACAACAGGTGCAAAAGAATGTAAAAAATATCTGGGATGGAAACGTTTCTTAATTGCAATTCTCATCTTTACATGTACATATTGCTGCTACCGACTGTACAATAAATGTACGTATTTGTTTGTTAAACGGTTGATAGTCATAGCTTAGATGCATATTAACGATAACTATACATTTTAAA
>JAALOO010002001.1_pt1 | contig 12235 bp, 8 predicted proteins | sample 7257641 | NCBI WGS metagenome assembly JAALOO01 (sample SAMN14085613, study PRJNA598686) | mite metagenome | biome: ENVO:01001000; feature: ENVO:01001002; material: ENVO:01001226; isolation source: single female mite from University of Michigan culture on fish food culture... ... | reverse complement strand
CTTGCTGGCATCCAGCAAACCATGTCCGAGGCAGACTATAAACGCATCGATGGAGAACTCCGTTTTATCCGCGCCTATTGTTACTCGCAATTAATAGAGCTATATGGCGATGTTCCTTTACTCACCTCTTCATTAAAGTTAGGAGAAGAACTACCCGGCCGCGCGTCAAAAGAAGAGGTCGAAAAATTTATTATCGATGAAATGACGGCCGTTGCCGATCATCTCCCTGTTTCTCAAGCAAGCATTAAATCCTCGCGCGCCTCACGTATTGCAGCATACATGCTACTATCGCGCGTAGCACTTTATAGCGGCCAGTATAAATTAGCTGCACAAGCCTCCAAAACAGCAATTGATCTTTCCGAAGGGGTACATAGCTTAACCCCTTTTGATGCGTCTATTGAATTTACGAATAAGAACCATGACGCTGGCGAACCTGAAGTCGCCAATATATTCGGACATCAGGGTTTTACTGCTAGCAAAGAATGGATATGGATCGTTGAGTACAATGGTAGTATAAGTGACAATGTACATAACCAACTTTACTATATGTCTTCTCGACTAGGCAAAGGTGTCTGTTACTGGGGACCAACACAAAATCTGATGGATTCTTTTCAAGACAGTGAAGGTCATTACATTACGCAGTCAACATTATATGACCCAGAAAACCCTTTTAAAAACCGGGACCCCAGATTGGATTTATATACGGTGCGTCCTCATTCCAGATTCATGGGGTTCCAATTTGAACCGAATGCTTCATTTTCAAAGGTTAACAACTATTGGCCGGTCATAAGCGGAGGTGCTAGCGAACCGACCACGCAAACCAATGCCGATGCAACCAATGCATACCGCTCTTTCAGTGGTTACCTATGGCGTAAGCATACAGATCTATCCGATTTTGAGACCACCTCGGTAAGTGGCTTCTCCGATCTTGACATAGGCATATTCCGATATGCAGAACTTCTTCTGATATACGCCGAAGCTAAAATCGAAGATAATAGTATCGACGCTTCGGTTTACGATGCCATCAACCAAATTCGTCAAAGAGCCTCCATGCCCACCTTACCGCAGGGCCTCTCACAACAGGAGCTTCGTACGGCACTACGTTATGAGCGCAAAATTGAGCTCGCTAATGACGGCCTCCGGTGGTATGACCTTAGACGTTGGGGCATCGCCAAGGAGGTTATGAATGGACATATCTATTTAAACAGACTGGCTAATGACTGGCCGGCTAACGCCCTCACCCGAATCGACGAAAATGCAAATCCTGTCTACAATCATCAGATCGCAGTTAAGTCCTTTGGTACACAAGAAGTAGTATATAAAGTTAATAAAGATGAATATTGGCCAATTTCAAGTCAGGAAATCGATGCTAATAAAAACTTAGAACAAAACCCGGGTTACTAAAAACCTACACGATCACTAATACGCGATAACCTTGGCAAGTAACTGAGCCAAGGTTATCGTTTAATTTCAAATACCCTTCTACCTATAACGCACCTTAAAAATGGAAAAGTATCTTAAAATTTTATCCTTATTCCTACTGTTCGCGACACCAAGTTTTGCACAGCAAAACTATCAGAAGCCTGCTCTTGAAAATAAAGATTCCTGGTCTGTCGTGCTTCTGCCCGACATACAAAATTATGTTAAATGGAACGCAAACCAGCCAATCTTGGATCTTATGATGGCCTGGATAGAAAATAATATCGACACATTGAACATTAAAATGGTGCTTTGCACGGGCGACCTGGTCGAATTAAACGACCAAATTCACCCAGGAAATGACGGAGATCAATCGGCGCAGAGTCAGTGGGAATTTGCAGCAAAAACATTCGGTCGTTTGGACGGAAAGGTCCCGTATATCAATGCACTAGGAAATCACGACTTCAGCATTGATCGCGATCTCAAACGTACCTCAAGATTTTCCGATTTTTTCCATATCGACAAAAATTGGTTAAATAAGAAAATATTGGTTCAAACGGGTAAGGATGAATCCGGCCTGCCCTCACTGCAAAATTCAGCATATGAAGTTAAATCGACAAATGGAGGCAAAGACTATCTATTTATGACGATCGAATACGCCCCCAGAGATACCGTAATTAGCTGGGCTCGTAAAATAGCGCAGCTCGAACAATACAAAAATCACCGTATTGTCTTATTGACTCATGCCTACCTGACAACAAAAGACACACATTGGAGCGGTGAACCTAAATGGTTTATTTATGAGCCTTATATTGAAAACAATCGGACAAAAAAATCAGACCGCTGGGTTCTTCCCAAGTCAAATAATGGGAAGCAAATATGGGAAAAGCTAGTCCAGCCCGCTACAAACATTGATTTGGTTTTGTCTGGACATATATCTGGCGAAGGGTACCGCGCCGATAAGAACGATCATGGCAGAACCGTTCACCAGATGCTTTTCGATATGCAGTCTGAAGGCGGTGGTGGTCTTCTAGGCAACGGCGGTGACGGTTGGCTCCGGATATTAGAGTTTCTCCCAGATAATCAGACGGTCAAGGTACGCACCTTCTCTCCGTTATTTGCTGCTTCTCCATCCACAAGACACCTAGCATGGAAAAAAGATTTACGAAATTCCTATGAATTGAAATTCAATTGATTGGAACTCGGCGGTGTATCACCTTCGATCTGCTGAAATTTCTTTTCGATCTGCTCGCGCGTTATATGGGGCTAAGCGAGAGAAAATTAATACTAGAAACCAAAATTATTACAGAAAAATTTTATTAAGAAATAATCGATTTTGTTTATTGCACTAAACAATAATGAGGTCATATTGTATAGTGCAATAAACAAAATCACGCACTTAAACGTCTCACAAGGATTCTTTCTTCGCTGCTTGCCACTGTCCGTTTAGAACTCTAATCGCTATCGGTAATTCCTGTTCTAGATTGTTAAATCTACATTCTAATGCGATTTTTCCCATATAACCAATCTGTTGAAATGCCTTAAAAAATGATTTAAAATCGTCTCCTACCACACCCGGAACCGTCCGGTTATCTTTTTCTCCTATATCACAATGATAAATATACTTTGCGCCTTCTAAAATTACCGCAGGAGACTCATCTTCCCGAAGCATGTGGTAGATATCGACAGTTACCTTAAAATTTGGATGTTCAACAGCTTCTGCAACAGAAATACATTCCTTTAGCGTATTTAAGAAATTGCATTCCAGTTTATTCTGATTCTCCAAGGCTAATGTCACATTATACTTTGCTGCTAATACTGCTAAATTTTTGGCAATATCAACAAACTGAGTATAGGCACTATCTCTATTAAAACCATCAGGAATATTACGAGAAGCACCACTTCCAAACACAATTAGGGAGATATTTAATTGCTGTGCTCTTTGAAAAACTCTCGTTGCATAATTTAAAATCTGAGTTAAATCGACTTCTGGACCTGTCGTTTTTATCGACCCCGGAATAAACACATTAACAGCGGCGATGGGAACAGCAGAATTTTCTGCCTCATCACTATTAAAGGACGAATCGGAAGTCATGGGCTGTAGTACTTCCGAAACAGTAGTATAAAGTCATAGCCATTTTTTTTAACAAGAGCACTCTGATCTAGAGTAGTACATACCCCAACTCTGGCCTCGATTGTGCAATGCTCGATTTTGATAATACACATAATAGCAGCAATATCGTGATTAGCTTCATAAGTCAAATTTTTGGTCTACAAATTGGTGTTACCGAATATACCAAACTAAAAATAAACAGAAATACGTAGGTCAAAAAATTTTGTTATCAATGTACTACTTTGCTATTTTCATTGCTTTATATTGAACAATAGTCTTTTTCAATTCTGAACATACCTTCGGATAAATAAAAATTCCAATTGAAGAAATCCAGCGATCAATTATATAGGCCATCCGTTAATTCACGAAAACCTTTTCGATGGTTACGCAAACGATTGTTGATCATTCTTGACTTTGCTCTTCATATATTGTAATTAGAACGACCTCATACGACAATTATAACAATAAGTGATATATACATGAATCTAAGAACTTACATCTCTCTAATTCCATTTCTGTTATTCAGCGTTGTTTTCAATTTCAACCAAGTATATGCACAATGGACAGGTCCTAAAAATAAACCAAAGCAGTTTAAAGAGGTTCAATATGGACCGCTTACACCAAAGAATAGGGAAGATCAAGCGATGATCGATTTTCGGAACTATGGTTTAGGGCAATTTATCCACTGGGGTTTATATGCCATACCGGGGAATGAATGGAAAGGCGTAAGTGCACGCAAAGGAGCTGCGGCATCAGAATGGATCCGCTCCTGGGGAGGAGAGACTGCTCCCAAAGATTGGAAAAACACCTATGACAACCTTTATAAACAATTTAATCCCAAAAATTTTGATCCCGAACGATGGGCAAAGCAAGCAAAAGACATGGGCGCTAAATATTTGATATTTACAACCAAACACCATGATGGTTTCGCTTTATGGCCGACGGCATTTTCCGATTACGACATTACTCAAACACCGTACAAAAAGGATATTGTAAAGCAAGTTGTCAATGCCTATACGGATAAAGGAATTGATGTCTTTCTATACTTCTCCGTTCTAGAATGGAATAATCCAGATTACATGGCCAAGAATCCCGAAACCACTCAAGAGAAAGAAAGATACAACCGCTTCTTGCAATACACTAGAAATCAACTTCTGGAGCTTTTAGATAAATATCCAAAGATTAAAGGGTTCTGGTTTGATGGCACTTGGGACGACTCATGGATTAAATCCTATGAATTTACTTATCAGCTAGAGAAAGAACTTAGAGAAAAACACCCTGGACTAATCATTGGATCGAGGTTCCGCAACGATGAACATGAAAAAAGACATTTCGATAGCAATGGTAACCTCTTAGGTGATTATGAACAGGGATGGGAAAGAAAACTTCCCCAAGAATACGAGTGGCTTGATGGAAACGACTGGGATGCTGTCATGACCATTCCTCCCAATGGATGGGGGTATATGAAAGACTGGGAAGGATTATATATCAAAACCACGGACGATCTACTGGACATGATGATGCATTCGGTTTCCATGAATGGTAATTTTGTATTAAACTTCGGTCCAGATGGCAACGGGAACATGCACCCTGGTGAGGATAAGATAGCTCGGGAGATCAGCGATTGGATCAAGATCAATGGTGAGGCTGTGCACGGAGTGCACCATAGCGAGCTGCCTGTATCAAAATTAGGGTATTACACGCAAAAAGATTCAGTTATTTACCTTACAGTATTCAATCGACCTGTCAATAACATCGCACGTATCACAGTGCCAAAAAAGTCTAGTACAGTTCCAATAAAAGCTTCCATCCTTCTAAATAATCAAACTCTAAAAATAAATCATGCGGATATTGGTTTAGATTTAGACCAAAACACATATTACGACGTAACCATTCCCGCTGACTTTACAAGCATTCGCCCTTTCGTGATAAAGATCTCCCTTGGAGAACCCAAGAAAAGTGCGGACAAACTAATGGACGCCAAAATGTAAACACCAAATCGACTGAATTTCATAATGATATATACCCCGGCGTTAACACAGCTTATTTTTCTTTTAAGTACATAGGATAGCGTCATCTTGATGTTTTAATATTTTGTTAGATCAATAGACTTGAATTACCGCTTAACTGTATTCTTTTAAAAACCATTGCAATCACCCGGTCTTTTTTTGTTAAACTTGTAGGTAGACCAAAAATGATGAGAAAGCAATTTGGAATTAAAAATATTGCAGAACTATTAGGCCTTTCAGTCTCCACCGTCTCACGCGCATTACGCGATGCGCACGATGTGAGCCCTCAGACACGAAAAAAAGTACTTGCATTAACGGAAAAGTTGAAATTCAAACGTAATTCTAATGCCGCAGCCCTTGCATCAGGATCAACCAAAAACATTGGTGTTATTTTACCTTTCATTACCAACTACTATTTCTCTACGGTGATCTCTGGAATTCAAGAGGAGGCTTACGAACAAGGGTATACGGCGATCATCTATATTACTAATGATGATGTGCACAGAGAGCGTAAACTTCTAGAAAGTATATCAGCAACAAGTGTTGATGGCCTGTTAATTTCTATATCGTCCAATTCGGACATAAATGACCATTATGAGAACCTTATCGCAGAAGGCGTACCCATTGTATTTTTTGATCGTGTTCCCCATAGTATTCAGGCTTCCAAAGTGATGCAAAGTGATTATGACGGGGCATATTTAGCGACTACACATCTTATTCAACAGGGGTATAATCGCATAGGCCATATTGCAGGCCCAAAGGAACTAACCTTCACCCAGGAAAGGTTAAAAGGATATCTCGCTGCCCTAGAAGACAATGGTTTGCCTGAAAAAAAGGAGTACATATTATACTCCGGATTTGATCAGGTACATGGCCTGCATGACACAGAAAAGCTCCTTCAGCAAACTTATCCGCCAGATGCTATCTTTGCGGTCAACGACCGCAAAGCAGTAGGTGCCATACAAGCTATAAAAAAAGCTGGCTTAACGGTCGGAAAGGATATTGGTGTAATCGGGTTCACCAACGATCCGATCTCGACGGTCATAGAACCCAACTTGACAACCGTCGAAGAGCCTGCTTTTGAAATCGGCCGGAAAAGCTGTCAATTATTAATAAAACATCTTAAAAATTCTGACTTTGAAACCCAAGAATTGTTGCTGCCTTGCAAACTCGTTTTACGAGACTCCGCAGCACGCCTGTGAAACGAGCGTTTTCAGCTTGGTTACTTCGTGGTCCAGGATCTGAGTTGCGATCCCCAAAAGGCATAGTACACTATATATAAAAAACAAGGCACTAATACCCAATAAGCCATCTTTTCGTTTGTTGCGTCTGCTATGGCGCCGTAAATAAGGGGGATTATTGCATTTCCACATAAACCCATTATCAATAGGGCAGATCCTTGTTTAGCATGCTCACCCAGACCGGCCAATGCTAATGGCCAAATTCCAGCCCATATTAAGGCGTTGGGCAGGCCAATAAACACCAAAAACCAAATCGATATGTCTAGCCGCTTATCAAACCAGGTTACCTCGCCTTGGGTTAGACAAACTGATAAAGACAGCAGCAGACCCAGCAGGGCACAAATCCGAAGCATACTTGACTGTTTTATCACTTTTGGTATCAAGGTTATCCCTAGCAGGTAGCCTACAATAGTAGCCGTTAGCGTGTATGAGGGAAGAGTCTTCGCTTCTAGCAGAGTCAGTCCCATGGTCCCAGCATACCCAATTACCGTATCTATTGCAATAACTTGTGTACCTACGTGTAGGAATATCGCTAGCGCTCCAAGTACCAGATGCGGATAATGTATCAATCCGCCCTTATGCTCCACCCTGCCCAGCTCGGATTGTTGGGTTTGTACTTCTGGCAGCGGCGAGAACTTAATGGCAATACCGATTAGCAACAGTATGACGGCCAGAACAGAATAAGGTGCCACAACGCGCATTATCAGATCATCTAACACCAATGTGCGCTCGATATCACCTAAGGTTGGTATCTCTAAAAAAAGCGCTTGATCCGTGGGGCGAAGCACTGCCCATGAAAATGCCAAAGGTGCAAGAATTCCTGCCCCTTTGTTACAAATCCCCATAATGCTTATCCGCTGGGCGGCTCGTTCTTGTTCTCCAATTAAGGTAATATATAAGTTGGCTACCGTTTGTAATAAAGCTAGCCCAGTACCGAGCGTAAACAACCCAAAAAGAAATATCCAGTAGGTACGGCCATATGCAGCAGGGACAAAGATTAGCGCGCCAAGGGCGAGTATCCAAAAACCAACTACGATACCATTTTTGTAGCCAACCTTTTTTAATAAATAGGACGAGGGCATCGACATCACCAGATAAGATATATAAAAGGCAAAGGCAACTAGATAAGACTGAAAGTTTGATAGCTCACATGCGATTTTAAAATAAGGAATGAGAATAGCATTTACCCAGGAGATAAAACCGAAAGTAAAAAACATCAAGCCCAATATTACGATCGAAACGATCGTAGAACCAGAGGTTGATGTCTTTAGGGGCTTGATGTTTTCCATATGGTTTTATAGTAAGTAGGCAGATTCTTTATCTAAAAAGAAGAAACTACTTGGATGCTCTTGCAAGATGCTTGCAGGATGTAAGTTTGTTACTGGTCCGGTTAAGCAATCTTTCACAGCTTGTGCCTTGCGCTTGTCTGGCGCGGAGCAAATAATTTTATCGGACTTCATAATCTGCTTAATGGACATGGATATCGCTTGCGGGGGAACTTCTTCTAAACTATTAAACCAACCCTCACCAAGCTGCTGCATCCGGCACTGCGTATCAAGATTCACCACAACGTACGGTTTCTCGTTATCAAAATCTGCCGGAGGATCGTTAAATGCCAGGTGTCCATTCTCTCCAATACCTACAAAAGCTACATCAATTGGGAATTGTCTTATTTTTTCGCCTAAGCGGTTGCATTCTTGCTCAGGATCATTTTCACCATCGATGAGTACCACCTCCAGCAGAGGATCGACCTTTTCCAGGAATCGTTCTGTCAAATATTTACGGAAACTGGCCTTATGTTCAATAGGCATACCGATATACTCATCCAGGTGGAACATGCGCACCTTAGACCAATCGATTTCTTTATCTGCGATTAACGCTTCAATCGTTTCAAATTGACTTGATCCAGTTGCTAAAATAATATTCGCAACGTCTTTTGTTGCCAGCGCGTCTTTAATATATTGTCCCGCTAATTTGGCCGCATTCTCCCCGAGTTCGAGTCTCGTTTCGCTTGTTTGAATTTTCACTTTTTTGTTGTTTTAGTTTCTACTAATTGTTTATTACTTTGGTACTTCCTCCTGTTTGAAGGTTTATATCATGCACTTTGTTTTCTTTCCATCGCCCCATAGTGAAATCAGGCACCTGAATAGGACTTGAACCATTCGCTACTGACCATTCGCTTAGCGGACCAATAACGCTCCATATTGCGGCATCATAAACATCCATATCAACCGGCAGCCCATTACGCAAACAGTCTATTAGGCGCCAATCCATCATAAAGTCCATGCCACCGTGTCCGCCGATCCGCTTAGCCAGTTCACCAATTTTCCGCACAATTTCCGGGGTATACTTTTCCTCAAGCTCCTTCATTTGGCTCTCGTCAAGAAAATCTTCATGCCCGACGGCAATCTTTCCAGGTAAAGGATATTTCTGGGCAAAGGCTTTGGTTCCACTTACTAGGTGTATTCTTGAGTATGGGCGGGGTGTGCTTACATCGTGTTGCAGCATAATGGTACTTCCGCTAGCGGTATAAATACTCGAGGTATTCATATTTCCTCGGAAACTTTTCCCTGAATATGCTTTGAAACGATCATCGGTTTTGGCTAGCTCTTGGGCTTTTGGTCCTAAAGAGAAATCTTTTGAGGCCATTGAGGTAAGGTATTCCAGTCTGTTGCCTCTATTAACATTTAATATTTGACAAATAGGGCCAAGTCCATGGGTGGGGTACAAATTCCCGTTACGCCCCGTATTCTCTTTCAATCGCCAGAAATCAAAACGCGCATCTTCTTCAAAGAAGCTGTCTAAGATATCGTGTATATACGCGCCTTCACAGTGTACAATCTCTCCAAAATAACCTTGGCGTGCTAAATTTAAAGTCAGCAGTTCAAAAAAGTCATAGCAACAATTCTCTAGGATGACGCAATGCTTCTTGGTCTTCTCTGAGGTCATCACTAACCGCCAACAGTCTTCAACTGTGGTAGCTGCGGGAATTTCTAGTGCAACGTGCTTACCTTGCTCCATGGCGTACACCGCGATATCCGCATGCATTGCCCAGTGCGTTGCCACATACACTAAATCAATATCGGGCCGCTGACACACTTTTTTCCATATTTCTGGGTCATCCGAATAAATGGTTGCCTCATGCCCCGTCGAAACTATACGTTCTTTAGCCGCCTCGGCTTTCTCTTTCCGTACATCACAGACGGCCTGGATCTGAACCCCGTCAATACGGCTCATGCGCTCCACGGCGGCACTCCCCCGGTTTCCCGTACCGATAAATGCTAAGCGAACAGTCTCCATAGCAGGAGCAGCGAAACCCGACATATTAAACACCGGTTCATATTTAGTATTCACTTGTGCTAATATTTCATCCAGCGCTCCTTTTTCCTTATCCTGGGTAGGTGTTTTACAACCGGCTGGTGCTACCAGTCCGAGTCCTGCCAAGGCGGATAGTTTCAAAAACGATCTTCTATCTGTACTCATAATATATGTTTTTAGGTTGTTGTTAACTTATTATCTTGTCTTTTAGCTTCTCTACCTGTTGAGAGAATAAAGCTATCTTGCGCTCATCAACACGATCACCTCCGAGATTTACCGGGAGCCTAAGCATGGTTATTGGAGCTTCTGTCAGCGCTGTTAATAGTGGCACTCCTCCCCATTCCAGGAATCCTGGTATATGAACTGCCATAGACAGGGATCTCGCATTATCAATACATTCAGGTAAACTTAAATCCAAACAGAATTCTTTTAACGTTAGCGGATTCTTGGCTCCATATAACACGCTGTAAAATAATGCCGCTAAGGAAAGTTCCCGGTAAGCGACTAGATGAACGTTTGCCGATTTATATTGCTGTGTCAGGAAATCAAGGACCGCTTTTAACTCGGCTACCCAGCGGCCCATTAGGTTCTCACCAAACCACAAGAAAGTTCGGGCTAGGGTGTGAAATTCCGGCAAACCTTCCTCCTGGTCACTAAGCTGGTCTACATGCCTGCTGTTTAACCCAAACAAATCGACATACATGTATCCTGCTTCAGGCACTAAACTTTCTTCGAAATCAGCCGATAAAACAAGGGTTATCGTTTTGCACTCTGGATGGAGATTAGCTAGCAAAACAATGGTTTGCTCATCATTGGTTTTTAACCAAATATTTTTTGCGCCCCGTGGGTCATTTTGTTCACGATAACTAACAATACGTAGGGTATTTTGTACTTTTAACAGACTGCTGAGGGCTTGTATTTTTTTTGATTTACCTATCTGAGGAATAGCCATCATCCGGTCCTCCACTTGTCGCTCATAGCGTCGCATAAAATCGCGTGTAGTCATCACCAACCGGCGGTCTGCTAGTGCGGAAAGGACATGCAATTTTTTTGGATTGATACTATGCAAAGCCGATATTGTCGCCGTCGTCGACGGGTTTAGCTGCCCATCTAAAAATCGGTGCATAGAATGTAGCATTTCGGTAGAAAAATCATGCTCAGTATCAAAAATTTCATAGCTTAAACTGCGCTCAAAACCAGCAGTTTTAAACGAACCCTGAGCTACATTAAAAACTTCTTTCATTCGCTCTATTTGAAATGCCGGTATCTGCTCCCGGCTCGCGGAAAATACTTTAACGGCTCGAGGGGCAATAGATGCGATCACCTCGCTGGCCTCTATCTGCGAGAGCCCCCCGGGTAGCAGTTCACACATACAATTACTTTCTAAAATATAGCTCGAAAATGTACCCACGCTTACCGCGAGCACCGCAGCTTTTATCCTAGCGTCAAGGGCGCTGAGCCACATCGTTTGATTTCCTCCCCCACTTGCACCGACCGCAGCAATACGGCCAGGATCTACAAAATCTAGTGCGCAAAGGACATTTACTCCTTGCAAGTTATCCAGTAGCTGGAACCCTAGTAGTGTATGATCGGCTGCTAAGAGCGATCCACCTAAATGTGCACCATGGTATTCATGGCGATGCGCCGTTCCTCGTTCTCCTGCACCCCAAGCATCCATACATAGAACCACATAGCCGGCCTTGGCTAAAAGCTGCGCTGTTTGTTGCACAATCTCGCCGGTCTTCCCACCCTCCCAGTGCCCGTGGCTATTAAGGACTGCTGGAAATTTTCCTTGCCCAGCTGGCACGTATAGATTAGCAGGAATATACACGCTGGGTAATGATTGGAATAGAATCTTATGTATCGCATAGTTCTCAAAATCTAGAATCTCCAGCACACGCACGTCAACAGCGGCTAGCCGGGTCGGATCCGCGCCCACCAGCTGCTTTAAAAGTTGCGGAATATTCTGCGCCTCTGAATTATGAGCCCTGCTTTGCTGGGCAGCATTCTTTTTAGAATCCGCCCAACGCTGCACCTCAAGGGCAGCGGAAAATTCCGTTAGCGCGCCTAATTTTTGATTTTCCATACGCTTAATAAATTAATCTACATCCCACCACACGCGGGTTGCGGCATTG
>JAALOO010001446.1_pt2 | contig 12235 bp, 7 predicted proteins | sample 7257641 | NCBI WGS metagenome assembly JAALOO01 (sample SAMN14085613, study PRJNA598686) | mite metagenome | biome: ENVO:01001000; feature: ENVO:01001002; material: ENVO:01001226; isolation source: single female mite from University of Michigan culture on fish food culture... ... | reverse complement strand
TCACCACCACCATCGCCACCACCACCATCGTCACCCCTAGTTGAGTACGCCCCCAACTGACAGAGTTAGTGAGGATGAGGATGAAGATGATGGTAAAAAGTGAAAAGACTACTAAGTAAATCTCGACTAAGTGATATGTCGAAGGTGAGCCGCTGTCGGCGGAAATCCTCACAAGCGAACACTGTCGCCTGAACTCGCCGTCATCTGTGCAAAGGGTGAGTGTCAGCAGTTCCCCCTGCCGCCACCGCCTAGATGTACCCCCGCAAGTGAACAAGTACCAGCGCCGGTGCTTGCAGTGCCAGCAAAGATGTACTGACAACCTTTCAAATCACAGGTATGCACCACACTTCCTTTTTATTCTCTTACTGCTATTTCTGTCTTTCATTTCCATTAGTATCTAAAATTGTTTATATGTGTTTGCTATTTTTAATTAGTAGAAAGTATCTTTGCCCAAATGTTACAAATGGGGGGCTTATTCAAAGTTATTAGTTAAACAAACAGAAGCTTTTTATATGCCATATTTTGTGGGCAAAAAATCAATGATCACATCAATGATATTCTGGTAACACAGTTTTTGTGTGTCATCACTAATCCCTCCTCTGCATTTTCATTCTCCGGACAAGTTTTTTTTCTATTAAAGCTGTTTAATTTGTTTGCATTGCCTGATTAGTATTTGTTTAGATTACCAGACAACATCAGTAGCTTTTAGCTCTTTGTAAGGGCGCTCACCGGCGCACACATTTGACTGCCTAGGCAAGCTGTGTAGGTTGCCAGACGCGGCGCTTCTGTATTCCGGCGGCATAATCAGTTCCAAAAAAAGAAAAAAGGCAAAAGGGAAGACGGAGCGCAGACACAACATCAGGGGCAATAAATTAAACACTCTCCTACTGACGCAGATCAAATGTCAACACCGTGTGATGGTGTTAATTGAAAGAAATGCAAATTATCACTCTCTCAAAGGTCAGTTCATGAAAGGAGTCAAAGATTTTAGCATAATACCTCAATAAAATTATTCGATTATAGCTTATGTTTTTTTAAACATAGACGCAACAGCATATTTCTAAGTTTAACAGTTCGTTATTTTTAATAATACGCACAGTTTGCTAAACTAGTTTGACCATTGATTTGTTATGTCAATGGTCAATCTTTTAATGCGAGTAAAAACGATTTTAACAACAAATAGCAACCACATCTTTTAAATGACTAAAAATTTTAAGTTTTATAAAAAGTTAACATAAAGAAACTTTTTTTCCTATATAGATGTAACTGAAAGTACAAATATTACCCTACAAATTTTTAATAATAAGTCAAGCAAATAAACAAAAGCATTTATTTCAGTTTAATACTGACAACATTGCAATATTTAAAATTGAATATCAAAGAAAATATATGTTTTCACAATCAAAACTTTATTTTTTTGTTTATTTGCTCATATGTTCTGGTCATCAATACAATCTATATTTTTCATCAAAAACTTAATCATTTGATTTTAAAACTTTCAAGTTGTCTGAGAGCTAGTTTTACTTGTTAATATAAGAACAACATCCAACCCAAATGGCTGATAATGATCTGCACACGCCGGAAGCTTGGCAAAGTCCCCAACTCCGGCAGAGTATTCAGATGAAAATTCAAGAAACCATAAACAACTATGGCGTCTCAACAAATAAGTCACCCGTCGAGCTGGAGCGAAGTGTCTTTCAGAAGGCAATCAGCAAGGAGCAGTATCTCTCCTTTGTTGCCCGGTTAATCATACACCTCAAAAACAATGGCAGGCCCACCCCTGGTCAGGTGGTTAACAGGCAGTTGGGGCAGTTTCAAGGGTCACATCAGCAGCTGATGGCCATGATGAACTCGGGAACGATGAGCTTGCAACAGCAACAGCAGATGCAAAATATGCTGCAACAACAACAGCAGCAACAGCAGCAACAACAGCAGCAGCAACAGCATCAACAACAGCATCAGCACCAGCACCAGCAGCAACAGCAGCAAATGCATCCAAATCAGTTGAGTGCAATGCAGCAACAGCAAATGAAAAACGAGCTTGGTGGCGTCCAGGGAATGTCAATGCAGCAGCAGCAACAACAGCAGATGATGCAGTCTAATCTGAACAATGGTCTAGGGCCAATGGGAGGCATGATGAACAGTGCTGGGCCTAGCAAGATGAACACTATGATGTTGAATGCCGGTACAGGGCATCAGCTGACCAATGAGCAGATGGCCAACATGATTGCCATGCAAAAGGCTAAACAACAACAGCAACAACAACAACAGCAACAATTGCAACAGCAGCAGCAACATCATCATCATCAACAGCAGCAGCAGCAGCAGATGAACAGCCATATGGGAACCTCTAATCAGCTAAACCTGGTCAACTCCTCCAACTTCAACTCAAGCATGAATATGGGCAACAGTGCTAATCTGGTCGGTCTGAATGCTAATCAGCTGGGCAGCATCGGCGGCAATGCTGGCGGAATGACAAGCGTTCAGGCGGGCACGGCCTCGGCGACTGCCATCACCAGCATACTGAACTCAAACATGAAGCCAAAGATGGCCACGCAAGGCAACATGATGGCAGCAGGTGGTGGTGGTGGGAGTGGTAGTGGTGGTTCAGTGGGACCGATGAACATCGGGGTTGGTGGTGGGCACTCGATGAACATGCCGCAGAATGCGGCACAACAGTTGGCGGCACAGGGCGCCATGGGCTCAGTGGGTGGGCAGCAGTCGCTTTCACTGCAACAGCAAATTGCACAACAACAACAGCAACAACAACATCAGCAGCAGCAGCAGCAACAACAACACAGCCGTACGATGCAGCCCAGCTCAGCGAACCTCGGTGGCAGTGGTCATGGTGGCGGAGGAGGAGCAGGTGCCGCCGGTCTCATTCCCAATGCTCGAATGCTGATGAGCCAGAGTGGTCTTCGCCAGCAGAACCCCAATCAGATGAACATGTCGCAGCAGGGGCTGCAAACGCAACTTCGTTTGCGACAAATGGCGCCAAACTCACTACAACAGCAGCAGCAGCAGCAGCAAATGAACGCTTTGCAACAGCAACAGCAACAGCAACAACAACACCAACATCAGCACCAGCACCCAACTCACCAGCATCAGCAGCAATCAGGCCCTTCAGGTGGGGTCAATATTTACCTTCAGCAGCAGCAGCAGCAACAGCAGCAATCTCATCACCAGCCGCATCATATTGGCTCTCAAAGCCAAGGTGGTGGCAGCGTGCAAAACACCGCCGAAACAAAGTTCTTCGAGATGGGAGGCATCAATCAGAGTGGCGGAGCACGCATCACCCCGGTCACTGTCTCACAGGTGCAGCTGCGACCCGGACTGATGAACAGCATTTCAGGAGGAGGAGGAGGAGGAAGTGGTGGCGGCGGTGGTTCGGGCACTGGAATAATGGGGAACACCTTTGGGGCAAACAGTTTCACAGGCCACAACAGCAGCGGACCAAACAACAACAACAACGGCGGTGGCGGCGGCGGACTGAACTCACTGTCCACTAATGCCCCGCAGATTGTCGTCACTGGCGCCGCAATGAGTGGAGCGGCGGGATCGATGGCGTCTGGTGGTGCTAGTGGTGGTGGTGGCGGTCTGAGCATGCCAACCAGCCATCTGTCCGCACAGCAGGCAAACAGTGGAACTCTGATGGCGCCACTGCTGGGCCCTGGTGGACAACAGCAAACAGGTGCTTCCTCCTCTTCTCCCTCTCCCTCTTCTTCCTCTTCAGCTCTCAGCAGTAGTGTCGGTGGCCATTTGCAGTCAAACAAAATCGGCAGCACCTCCTCCGGGGTGGGCAGTATTGGCCTGCAAGGTCAGATGACCATTTCACAGCATGGTGGCAACTTGCAGCAGCAGCAGCAGATGCACCAGTCGATGAACAGTGGCAGTAAACAACAACAACAACATCATCATCATCATCACCATCAGCAGCAACAACAACAGCAACTCTCCTCAATGCACAGCTCCGCCTCAATGATGGGCAACAGCGGTGGACAGTTGAACAGCCTAAACAGCGTTCACCACTCTCCCTCAAACTTCCATAGCAACATCAACAGTCCCGCCTCGGTGCAGAGCATTCCGATGATGTCGCCGGCAGGAAGGGCCACCACTCTGGGCGCCCCCTCACCGCAGAGCTCACTGAACACCCCGGCCTCACCGGGACAGGCGCTAACACCCGGCACCGCCCAGCAGAAGGTCGGTGAACTGCCGGTGAAGATGGACTCTGAACGGTTGTACAATGAAAAGCTGGCTGCCATGCAGAAGTTCCTCTCGCCGCTGATGGAGCTCATTACGCAGCTGGAGAAGGACGACCGAAAGGCGAAGGAGCTGGATCGCCTGCAGAATCTCTACTCCATTCTCATCAACCGACGCCGGGTGACGCTGGACTTTCTGGAGAAGTGCGAAAATGCCCTGGAGAAGATGGACCGCGACCAGATGTTCAAGGTGCGCACTCGGACCGGTCATCACCACGGCATGATGGAAGGGGGTGGTGGAGGTGGTAGTGGGGTGGGGCCATCGAACACAACGGCAGGACCATCGCATTTACATGGGCAGCAGCAGCAACAATCATCAGCACTGCCACCGCCCCCACCACCGCCCCCTCCACCAGCACCGCCTTCTCTGCCACCGCCCTCTCTTCCGCCTCCTTCACTGCAACCTCCATCGTTGCCTCCTCCCTCGCAGCAGTCTCTGCACTCTGTTCATCAGCATGGACACGGCCTATATTCGACGTCGCATGGCAACCATGCAGGTCACGGTCTGTCACAGTCGCACAGTGCACAGCACCTGCCACCACCACCACCACCACCACAGTTGGCACAGCAACACCACCACCCGTCACTGGGACAGCTGCACGGCATCCACCCTCATCTTCCTCCTCCTCCTCACCACCACCTTCATCACCCCCATCACCCCCACCAGCAGCACTCTCATCCTCATTCTCACCCTCACCCTCACCCTCACTTACACCACCAGTCGCAGATAGCCCATCCGCCGCACCCGCCACCGAGCATCAGTTTGGTGTCAGTGTCAGGATTGGGCGCAGGGGCGTCGGCCTCAACCGGAACTGGCTCGGCGGTGACCTCAACCACAACCACCACGACGACCACCACGACAACATCGTCCGCCCTCACGACGACCAGCACCAGCACCACCGGAAGTGCCGTCAGTGGCGCAGCCCCCCAGTCGGCCACCAGTCGCGTGCAGGAGCTGTGCAGCCGCCTGCTGAGCGCTGTGGAGAAGAACTTCGACAAGCCGATGTTCTCGCACACCATGAGCCGCTCCTTCGGGCCGACGCTGTCGGTGCTGCAGCACGAGTCCTACTCGACGCGTAATCGAGTGAACGTCTCCTCCAGTCACTTCCACTACGCCAACAGCGAGCCGACGAAGCGGAAGGCCCGCGAGACGCCCTCCTCCTTTGCCATTCGCAATCAGGTGCTGGAGGGGGAGATCGCCCGACTAGACGCCCGTTTCGTGGTGCGCCCGCTGATGGCCAGCAAGCGCTTCTGCGGCACCAGCAAGACGCACATGCTGCTCTGTCGCCTGGAGGACCTTTCACTGCCTTGTGTGCCCCCCATCAAGGTGTACATTGGCGACAGCTACCCCACAACGGCGCCCTTCTACGACATTGAGCAGGAGGACTACCAGGCGACGCCCTTCTTCCTCAAGCTCTACGACTACTTTGCCGGCAATCTGATGAGCATGACGGGCACGTACACGCTCACCCAGCTGCTGCTCACCTGGGAGCGCAGCATCCGGCAGGCCATCCTCCGCCACCGAGACCGCCTCGGATCATCAGCAGCAGATGAGCAGAAGGCTAGTGAGCTAGGCCTGGTGCCAACTGTAGAGGCAAACAACAAGGAAAACCTCATCAAGGCGACGACGACGTCTTCCTCCTCCGCATCATCTGCGGTTACCACCACCACCACTACCACCACCACCTCCATCGCCTCCTCTTCTTCCTCCTCTTCTTCCACTACCACCTCCATCTCCTCTTCCTCTATTTCTTCTCTGACTTCAATTTATTCCTCCTCTTCTTCCTCTTTTTCCACTACTACAACTACAGCCACCCCTACAACAATGGCAAATTCAAAAGTTGCCAAAGTTGTACGGCCTGTTCATGTTTAGAGCTTTATGGTCTTTCGTTTTCAATTCAGTAAGTATTGTTTGCGAAACAGCCTATTTACACTTTAGTGTTGCTATTTCTAATGTTTTGTTTTGAATTTATTTTACTTTTAGCTCATATACTCATCAAGTGCAATAGCAATACATTTGGTCAACAACAACAACAACAACTGCTGCTGCTGCTAAGGTTACTACTGATGGAATGCCTAATGCCAACGTGTGATTAGTTTCATGTTAACTAAAACAATATTCTCAATTTTTTCAATTATCTGTGCAATCTTTTTCATTCACTGCAATATACAAATAAGTACAAAACACTGATCAAGTTTGCCTTTTACCTTTCTTTTTCTACTCAATCCAATACTTAGCCGCTGTTTTCCCCTTTACCAAATCTTACTTTTTTGTCCACCTTTTTTCCACTTTTTTACACTTGTGTCACAACTTATGGTGTCTATCAAGCCTTTCAACTCTAATTTTTTTTATTTATTTTCTGTTTGCCTTTCTTTTGAATGGTGTTTCTGACTGTGCATCTAAATCTGTCTTTCTCTATCTGTCAATCAACCACTTACACTTTTGGTCAACACCAAAAAATAAGGTCACTGCAATAATTGTTTTAGTCCAATTGGTTACTGTTATTAGTTTTACAAACTCTATTGGTTATATCTGAACTGAAAGCAGTTATTACATTTACTTACTTATTTATCTATTTATTTGTCATTTAGCTAGACGATTTACAGTTTGTTTTATCTGTTTATTTTTTTAAAATCTCAAATGTTTTTTACATTTCTTGAACAATATTGGTTTTTCTGAAATAATTCTTGTCACTTTACATCAGTAGCATTGCTGTTTACTGATTTACCGTCATAGACGGCAACAATAGCATAAATATACATTGTTGACATTGCATGCTCAGCCTTTTAGCTCAAACCTTGTAACTCATTCTTAAGACTACTACAAATTTAACATATTTTTAAAACATAATTTTTGTAAATTATTTTTAGATATTGTGTGTACAAAATTATATGTACAAATTAATGTATTTACAAACATTCGAAAGTACAACAATAACAAAGTACAATAACACTTTTTACAATATTTTGTACACTACATTTTTTGAGTGTGCATTTTCAAGTATAAACATTACGTACTTGTTAATGATGAGATCTACCTAAATTCATCTACGCAAATAAACCAAATTTTTCATTTAGTATACGTTAATAAAAAATTGCCCAATCAGTTGATTATCTCTACGCCACCATTTTTAAGGGAAAATCAACCTACGATAAACGCTGGTCAATCAATATAAAAATTTTCAAAAAAGTGTTTTAAAATAAAAATATACATATTTTGTCGTTTTTTGTATAACTTTTTGGATGTCAGAAAGTCTGATTTTAAAATTGGCGTTTTCTATATGTTTTATTAGTTAAAGCAAATTTAAACACTGTTGTTTTTTAAGTTTGTTAGATAAACACTTATTCATTTTGTGTTAGATTAGGTTAACGGTAAAGAGTGTTATCAAATAGTAGACAAATAATATTTATTCGTACAATTGAACGAAATAATAATATACAACATTTTTGTGTCGTTTTTAATTGTAATTATAATTAGACGAAACATTCTACTTGACAATAAATTTATATTTAAAATTTAAGAGAAATTTAACATAATTAGTTTGGAGTATCAATCAATAAATTCTTGTATAAAAAAATGTTAGCATTTTAAGTATTGTTTTTTAAAACTTTAGTAAACTTCATTCTATTTCAAACTTTTTAAAAAATATTTTAAGTTTTTTTCGTTTTAAAATAAAAATATTGACAATGCTTTTCTTTTTAAAGTTTAAGCATTGCTTTTACCTAATGTCCGATGAGCTGTTCAACGCCCAAACTAAACCTACTAGGGCAGGCTTTTATCAGTACTTTGAAATTGTCGTTTTTTATGCTTTTCTTTCCGTTTGTTTTTCATTATCTACCTTCTTCACGCTGACTATCCTGACTGGTACGACTTTCGCCGGTGCGACATGATGGTTCACTTTATTTACAGTTATTCGGGACAGCTTGACTACGTCATTTTCATTCTCGCCTACCTCTTCTACCTAATTTACTTTCTTTTTGAGTGGTGGTGTTTCCATTTGACTGTATGTGGGCGAGAATGGAGAACTTGGCACCAGTTGACTGTGATGAGTTTAAATCAGTACGTTCAATGTCGGCTTAACGAAAGTAGATTGCAGCAAATAAAAACACTGAAAAAAACTAAATATGAAGAAAGGTTAAATCAATTTCATCTTCCGACTGGACTGGTTAAGGGCGCTGCTAGCGTGTTGGCCTCAGCAGAAATAGCCACTAAAATGGAAGATGTAGATAGAAAGGCATTGATGGAGCTACCACTGCCGCTGATGCCCTGTCTCTCGTGGAAGGTGCGCTCTAAAGCCCTGCGTCTGATGCTGTTTACCGAATACCTGGCTTACCCATTGCAATTGACCATAGGTAGCCTAATATTAATTTTATTTAGTTTAAACTTAACATACTTGATTGTTTTTCTCTTTACCTAGTTGCTTTAGTTGTGCTGATATACGCTGCTTTTGCCATCACCCATCCCGGCTGGTCTAGCCATACTTGGCTTTCAATTGTTTACGCTGCATTTGAAGCTCTATTTCCGATAATCATGATTGTCCTGCTTATACGTTACTTTATTTTTCTCATTACAGTGGCTATCCTTGGAACAGTGATTTTCACCAGTCATCTTATTGAGTGGAAGAACAAAGTAGAAGCGTTTCTGCAAAAACAAACTCAAAAACTGCAAACGCCGATTAACTTTTCACTTGGTGGACGTTCTCTGATGGAGTGTTTTTTGCGGGAACATAACTTGATTGCACTTGAAGTAATTGATTGCAGTGGGCAGCTTTGGGGCAAAATTATTTTTGCCACTATTTGCACGCAAATTCCCATCAATATTATTTTTGTTAAAAAGCTGCTTGTCGCTTCTTTATCTAGTGAAAACGAGGGTGATGTGTCATCTCCATTGCTGCATCTTATCTACATTTGTGTTTTTGTTTTTCAAGTATTTATCTTTGCTGTCATTTTTGTGCCTCTGGGCTGGTGTCAGAAAGTTTATCATTCTCCAAAACGGTTCATTCCTCGCTTTTTGCTACTTTCCACCGGAAACGGTGCCAGATGCTGGCGGTTGCGACTAAAGTATGACGATCTTTACGGACGGCTTATGCGGGGGCCAAAAATTGCTCTAAACGTAGGAGAACTCCACGACATTACTTACATGACAGCGGCTGAGGTAACGTGTTTAAAAAAATTGTTTTGTTTTGAAATATTTTTATTGAAAAATAACAATTTGTGAATTTTTTTAGTTGCTTCTTTCATACGTTGCCTATGTTCTAATGGTAATGTCGCCAGTTGATTAGTTTTAGTAAATGTTTATAAAAAATAAATAAAAACTTTCAATAAATATGTTAGAATTTGCACAAAAAACCCTTTTAGCATCAACTAGGTTAAAAGTGCTGTAGATTTCGTTCACCAATTGTAAAGTAAACAAAAAACAATAAAACGCGGCACAGTTCAATACTTGTTAACAGTTTTCAAAAAGAACAAACAGTAAAAAATTTATTTAGAATTTACAAATAACTCCTTTCAACAGAAAAAAAATCAGTTTGTGTGTGTGTGTGTTTTTAATATGCCATGTAAATGCGCGTGTCATTACAGATGTGTGTGTTTGTGTTTGTGTGTATGTGTAACCAGTGATCCCGTCACCAGCCAATCTCCTGTTCTTTCCTTGTTCTTTCTCTGCATTCAAAAAGGAAGCCTTTAAACTGCGCCATGCGATGGTCCTCCGTAAGGCTGCTGATGCTGATGCTGGTGCTGGTGGTGCTGTTGATACTGATGCTGCGGCTGATGTTGTTGAAGTTGATGCTGGTGTTGAAGTGGGCCGGCGGCAGTGTGAGTGGCCCCGTAGGCGGTCATGGGAAAGTTGTTCTGCAGTGAGGCCCCGGAGAGACTGGCCGCCGAAGACTGTCGACTGCGCTGCGACAGTGTGTTGCTGTACATCTGCAGGTAGCCCTGCGCCAGGGAGTTCTGCGAGGAGTGGTGCGACCGCGGCTGAATGGAAGGCGTGATGGCCGACACCGAGGGCAGGTTGCCGGTGCTCTGCGCCAGCGACAACGCCCCTTGAGGGTTTTCCTGGTGGTGATGGTGGTGGCTGTAGATCTGCGGCGAGGGCTGCAGACTGCTGGTGCCGCCCCCGTAGCGGCCGTAGGGATTGGCCGAGTCGAGGCTGTGGTGGGAGAAGGAGCGGGAGGCGTTCAGCGAGGACAGCGTCGACATCTTCAGCTTGGCCATGTCCTCCAGGCGGGTGATGTCACTCAGCTCCTGGTAATTGGAGTACACCACCAGCCACACGAAGACGTTCAGCGTCAGCAGGAGGAACCAGAGGACCAGCATCAGCTGGTGGTACATGAAGTACAGGTCCTGGAGAGAACAGATAACAATTGAGATGACCAGTGTTAACTAATGTAAGCTGCTTACATTGACAATCGATTGAAAGATTAAAATGACCAGGCGGAAGGTGATGAAAATGGCCATAGCTCGTAACCAGTGGCGAAACTTAAGTTCGTGCTCCTTACGTAGAGCATTCATCAGAATGAGTGCAGCCGAGAGAAGGTACAGGGAACAGAGAATGAGAATGATGGCGACGGCTATCAGCGCACGACGAACTGTGTAACAACAAAACAATTAATTAAAACATGTTGTCCATGTTAAAACCGTTTAACTGTGTGTTTACCGTGTTGATTGCCACTGTACACGAACATAAAGCTAATGCCGAAACTGCGAAAATGTTTTGATCCAGGAGCTGCTTCAATCAGGCAGTAGATATCAAACACTGCCAAACTGATTTGAAGTAAACTTTGCAACTGTAAGGTTAACGAAACAAAAACAAAAGTCAGATTGTTTGAATAAAAATGGTCATTGAGTAGTGAAAACAACATATGAACAAGTCTTTCACCCATAAGACAAACTTACAAGTGAGTAGATTGATGCGAGGTAACTGCCCTTCTGCAGGTCAATCAGCCAAGCATTTGGCAGTATTGGACGTCGTTCCCACCATTTGAGCGTCATCTTGCGCGACCCTGCTTGAGTTCGCGATCGAGTCGTCGCTATAGAGGTCGTCGAACGAGCCGTATAGGAAGCAATTGAGCCAGGCATCGTGGATTGGTTTTGGGTTTTGGGGTGCGGTTAATAGGGTGAACGGGTAACTGGAAAATACTGTTAATACTGTCTGTGCGGTAAGCTAATTTACTGTTGACAACAACTAAAGAAGAGAGAATCTGAGTTGAGGTGTCAACATAGAAAAAAAGGTTGAATTGGATAATAAAAACACAACTGTTATTGCTCTCTGATCACTAAATTGAGGTGAAGTGCGTGAAGGCTGCCCAAACTGGCAAGCGCACTGCTTGAACATGCAAATCGAGTGATGAGCAAGTGAATTTGGTGTTTGGTAATGGCTTGTTTGTGTGTGTTTGTCTGTGCGTTAGCAATGCCAATATGAAAGTGAATGCGAAGTTGCTGGGGTGACCGGTGTTTAGGTGTTTCCTGATAAACACACACGATACACAGTTCTGCACGACAACGACACTAGGTGAAAAGTGAAAGTTTGATGAGTTTGATGGTGGCTGGGCGACTGATGTTGGCGAGAAGATGCACTAACTGCTCGTTTGCAAAGAAGTGTTTATCGACCACTGCTGGTGATGGTGGTGGTGCTGTGACGGTGTTTACGGTGCACTTCAAGTTGAATCAAACACTGATCAACAGTATTCACATTTTAAGTGATGAGTGCCAGTGATGAGGTGAAAGACTGAATACTGAATGGCAAATGAGAAGAAGGTAAAGCGTGAGCCACAGGTTAGCGAAAGTCGTCAAAATGAGGCTTGATGAGATGAAAAGGGAGAGAGAAGGGAGGTCAGAAAAAAGTAAGCAATCAAAAACTGTTGACGAGTTCTGGTTTCAGTGACTCTCTCGTTCTCTTGTTTTTTGTTCTTTCAGTTAGTTAGTGTTGTCTTGGTGATGGCTCGAATGCCTACACTGCTGCACACTACTGCTGCTGC